>ERZ827496.571-NODE-571-length-50964-cov-4.701133_pt1 | contig 50964 bp, 48 predicted proteins | sample MGYA00519769_ERZ827496 | MGnify/ENA primary metagenome ERZ827496 (study PRJEB31778, sample SAMEA3449327) | human gut metagenome | biome: human gut; feature: human-associated habitat; material: faeces | place: United Kingdom | collected 2010/2012 ...
CGGATATGCCTCCGATTTATATCTACCTGAGTAAGCCACCGGTAGAGTTTTTGGAAGTAGAACTATACAGTGACTTTAAGCGTCGCTCTCGGCAGGGGAAATATGAGGCTGACCATATGCCATCTTCGGCGGCTGTGATTGCTTATTATCATCGTATGCACCCTGATTTAACACCTAAGCAATTAGAAGTATTAGCAAAAGATGTTGCTTCTATTGTTATCCCTAAAGAAGTGCATCAAAAGGTAAGTGAGACGTTTGGTGGTCGTAATAAGAAGCCTCAAGTTGATATTGATTCACGTGATTTGAGGGCTGCACTGGATAGGAACTTTAATGCCATTAAACCAACATTAAAAGAACATGGTGCTACAGAAGAGAAACTTGAAGCTGCGAGAGCGAAAATGCATAAACTGAATGAAAGCGTGGGGTTATACAAATGACTGTAAACGTAGAGGCATTAATTAGAAGTTTAGGTAATACATATCAGGACATCGTTGGCGCTGATTTAATCCCCTACAAGACAAAACCCACAGGTTTTTCCGGAGGTGATTTTTTATCTCTAGACATGGTTAAGGAAGGTGTGTATCTCGCATTTAAAAGAGATGGGAAATATCTTTTTTCCATCACGGTTACTTTAAGGAATAGTGAAGATCCGTCTTATTCTTTTCCTAATGAACTACCTACTCCTCTTCAAAAAAGAATGTCAATTCAAGGTGTGCACGAGGCTTTCGGACTGCCCGATAAAAGTATTTCACCAAGGCGCATAGGTAGGCTAAATATAGGATTGAAAGAGAGGTATACCCTAGAAGGGTTCCATATACCCGTAGTTATGGAAGTTACTTATGATTTGGCAGAATTGGTTGAATCTATCACATTCATGCCAATATCGGAATTGCGTTGGTAGGTTTACTATGGTGCTCCAGTCATGGAGCACCTACTAAGATGTTTTCAGATGCGGATTATTTCCTCAGCGCTGGACAACCGATCAGCAATCAGTCGCCGCATTAGAATCGTGAGTTTGGATGCTAACATAATCAATCGCTCTCTTGAGCGCTTTCATCAGTTCTTCAGACTTATCCTGCGTCATATCCCCAAAAGGCTATCACTCGCCAACGGAAAGCGGTTTATCCGAAGTACCCGTACGTGAGATGAAGCTCAACACCCAGACTGGGCTGTATGAGTTTACGACAGAGGGGGTAAAGCCAGTCACGATTTACTGGAACCCTGACAAGCTAGAGCTAGATATTCCCTCGAATACGGGACATCAGGATAGCCCAAGTTTACCATCGTCCATAACGGTACTGCCGATCCCTGAGAAGGTCGGAAGCGATATCGAGAGTTATCCCGCGCCGGCTGAGGGGGATTTTGAGGACTACATTCTTGTTTTCCTCGGGACGGATATGCCTCCGATTTATATCTACCTGAGTAAGCCACCGGTAGAGTTTTTGGAGGTAGAGCTATACAAAAGAAGTTCACCAGAAACTCAGCGAAACCTATGGCGGGCGTAATAAACCGGCACAAATCGACCTTGATTCACGTAACCTACGGGCGGCAGTGGATCGCAATCTTGACGCTATTAAACCGGCGTTAAAAGAGAATGACGCAACGTAGAGCCAGATAGAGGCGGCCAGAGTGAAAATGCACAAGCTGAACAGTGAAATGGGGCTGTATAAATGACTGTAAATATTGATGCTCTGATAAATAGTCTGGGGAAGTCTTATCAAGATATGCTTGAGAATGAGTTAATCCCTTATAAATCACCGCCAAAGGGATCTTCTGGTACGCCAACTATTAGCCTTGATATGGCTCAGGAAGGGGTGTTTCTTTCTTTCTGGCGAAAAGGGCGAATTCTAAAATCTATAACGCTCAGAATGCAGCATGAAACGGCAGTTTATTGGACGTTTCCTAATGATCTACCAACTCCGTTGCAAAAAAGCATGTCGCGGCAATGGGTGCATGAAAATATAGGCGAGCCATTAAGAAGCTCACCTCCTTATGTCGTCATGAAAAGATCGTTTGGCTGGACAGACCTTTATGAAGCTAAGGGCCGCGCTATTCCCACCAGTATGCAAGTCAATTATGACGTAATGGATAGAGTGAGGTCGGTAACGTTTATGCCAACATCAGAATTACGCTGGTAGGTTTACTTTGGTGCTCCAGTGGAGCGATAAGGCTTGAGCACCAGCTAAAAATTTTTGTACTGGCAATCAGCGGTCGCGATAGCAACGCGAGTTCGCATGCTCGTTCTCTGTATCCACATAATAAACATCGAAAAAAGCGACTATGAATTATCAAAGTCGCAAATTTCAAACGGTTAACACTGATATATAACTTCAGGCTACATGAAGTATTTTACTCAGTTACATAACCCTAGGGCTTTGCTGGGTGAAAGTGCGGTGACCTGGGCGTTGGCGGGGGCGAAAAAGTGATGTTAACGCACCCACTAAGGAAACGCTCAGCACCACGAGGTTGAATAAGACAAATCCCGCCATCAGCAGGGCGACCATCATCACGGCGGAGATAATCAACGTCATCTGACGCATTCTGCCGGAGAGTCCCATCTGGCGTGATTTCAATGCTAGATACATTTTCCAGTATTGCATCTGCCCTTGTAAGGCGCTGCGCATACGCTGGGTGCGAGTTTGTGAATGATTGTTTGACATAGATATTGACTCCTAATGACTCGCTAACGGGGTTACCCTGTACATCAACCCGCTGGGTGTTTCATGAAATTGAGACTAAAGAGAATTCTTTCAAAACCCCAGCACATTTAGCCTACTTTACGCGGCTGACAAATCCTGACAGCAGAAAAACGTTCACCAAATCAGCACCAGAACAGGCTTTTCTGATATCATACCTGTTTTAATACACAGTATTTATGGTATGGGCTTCTATTAATCTGCATCGATAAGTTAAGTATGAGTTTTACCACCAAATTATTATGTATTTCTTAACGCTGCTGAGAAACTTAGCTGCCGGTTGGCTATCATCCTACGTTTAATGAGCTATCTATTGGAATGGCTCACTCATTATCGCCTGACAAGAGGAAGCAACCCGTGTCGATGCTGGATGAGGACATGTATCAGTACCCAGAACATCTGAAGCTAGAGCTAGCCGCACTGCCAGCAAAACCAGGTGTGTATATTTTTCACGGGACAAGCAAGACGATGCCTCTTTATATTGGTAAAAGCGTCAATATTCGCTCTCGAGTCATGTCGCATTTTAGAAATAAGAATGAGGCGAAATTGCTTCATTTAACCACCCATATTAAGCATATAGAAATGGCTGGTGAGCTAGGAGCGTTGCTTACCGAGGCTAGGCTGATAAAAGAGCAAAAGCCACTGTTCAATAAAAGACTAAGACACGCTAAACAACTCTGCTCGTTATCACTGCAGCCCAGAGGTGTTGAGATCGTTTATGCTGGAGATACTCACTTCAGCCACAAAGCGCAGCTATTTGGTTTATTTTCCAATAAATCATCAGCATTAGAGACATTGAGAGCCGTAGCCGATCAACAACGTCTATGCTACGGAGTCTTAGGGTTGGAGCGTTTGGCTCAAGGTCGCTCTTGTTTTCGTTATAGCCTCAAACGGTGTGCTGGAGCTTGTTGTGGAAAGGAATCGCTAGAAGAACATCAGTTGCGGTTGGAACAAGCGATGGAAAGCATTCGAGTCCAGTGCTGGCCCTATGACGGGAAAATTGCTGTGGAGGAGAGCTGTGATGGGTTTACTCAGTATCACATCATTAATAATTGGTTTTATCTAGGTTCAGTTGAAAACTTGCAAGAGGCTAAGTCAATGCATAGTACAGCTGCCTGCTTCGATCGAGACGGGTACAAGATATTATGTAAACCTTTACTCAGTGGGGCATTTAAGGTTATAGCATTGGATTGAGATACGTTTAAATGAGATCCGATAGCCTAATTAGGCGATAATATATGTGCATCGGGATTTTAAAATCGATGAAATCCTCAAGCACGCCATTATCAAAGGTAGGGGTAAAGAACCTTGTTATGCTCTAGACGAAACAGCCAAGCCGAGCTACGTTCTCAGCGTTTACCGATCAGCATGTTTGCGGCGTTATGGGTTCAGCTCAGTGGGATATGCCTAGACAACTATAATCAGAAATCAGCCATTACACTCTTCGTATTTCAGAAGGAGAGGGCGTAAATGAGCAAAAATGGGCGTTTTTACCTAAAAGAAAAGTCTAGAAAATTAAATGAAAGTCTCAAGCCAGAGCCTCATCCTCTTATAGTTTTTGTAAAAAGCTGGGATTTTATCGGCAAGCTTTCGCTTAGCTCTATTTCATTAGGCTATATAATTTATAGCCTGTGTGATAATGCAGAGTTGCATCGAACTGCGATTGTCATTATGGGTATAACAATAGCATTATATCCATTTGCAAAAAAAATGACGGACGACGGGTTGCGGCATTCCGTTTCAAAAAAAAGTTTCGAAATTATTCATGGTACAGGGTCGAGGAACTTCGGCTTAATATATGCTTTTCTCGTTATGGTCGCAGCTATCCCATTAGGATGTGTCTACTTGCTTTATCATTTGATTAAGTATCGAAAATCGCTCAGCGTGGGGAAGCCATCGTAATGATAAGTGCAATACCGCAGCCCCCTGAACGATAACAGGAGGCTGCGCGAAGTGATTTTTTACTTAAAGTTATACTTTATACCGACCATGAAAAGGCTATCATTATAGCCTTGGTCACCGACTTGAGCTGCGATATTCCCCCACAGATTAAGTGAGGTTTTTATCTGGCTCTCAACACCCACTTTTATTTCACCAATATTTTTCGTTCCTGCTTGTTCAATCTTTGTATCGCCCATTTTAGTGCCGAAACTTTTGGTATTGTGTAGCCAGTTGACCTCAATGAATGGTTCAAACTCATTTCCTTTGTTATCATCCATTTTATGATGACCTTTCATAAATGAGCGAATACCAAGGCGAGTTAGAAGGTTGCCATCCCCATAACTTGAGACAGGTGTTCCGTTAGACTCTGTGTGAGAGTCGGCGGTGACCCCCATCCAAACAATTTGAGCTTGTGGTTGAATAAACCAAGAATTAAGTGAACCGTGGCTACCTGTAAATTCGTTGAGTTTATAGGTGTATCCTGTTTCAACAGATGCCGTCCATCCTTTGGATTGGTAAGATTCTCCAGAGAGATCTTGGCCTTTTACCTTATTATTAAACCAGTTGTATAAAACCCAAGTATCGACATAAGCGCCTGTATTCTCGCCCTCATCCTGCTGCCAAGTACCATAGGCACCGAGAGAATAACCGCTGATAGAGCTATCAGCTCGATAGTTGGTAACCGACGAGCGAGTATTATTATGGCTATTTCCATATCCAGCCATAAGCCCCAGATGCCAGCGGTCACTTTCGTTTCTGCTCCATTGCGCAATATCGCCACCTAATTGCATAACATAGCGATTGGCTTGTGTTTGCAATTGGCCGCTTGAATCTCTCGATTGAGTATGTCCTGCGGCATGACGCATCCACATGCTTGTGACTTTCTGTTCGCCGGTGAAAACGTCGGTATAGTAGGTCTCGCCTAGACGATCATGCAGCCGGAGAATAAATAGGGAATTGGCTGCGACGATATTATGAGCGTACCCGCCAGCTTCTGGCCTAACAGTTGGTTTAGGCCTAGGCTGAGGGTTTGGCTCAGGCTCTGGGGTAGGCTTAGGATCTGGAACGGGTTCTGGATCTGGAATAGGTTCGGGATCTGGTTTTGGCTCAGGGATAGGGGCGGGTTTGAAATTAGTGAGATACCAGCTTTTCTCATCAGTACCATTACCGTGATTACCTCTTTGTAAGAAGTAATCATAACTGCCAGCAACAATTCGACTTCCTTGAACAAAATTACCATTTGATTCGCCAAGGACATTAATGAGCTCAATGCCTTTTTGTGTATAGTCGCCATTTCCCCCAACGTTTTTCACATAAACCGTTGTATTGCCATTGGTGTCACCAGCGATAGATAAGTGATCTGTCTGCGAGTTATCGTCACCGAGAACCGTGTTGAAATACAGTGAACCACCACCGTGATAATCACCATTCACTATTAACCTATTGCCAACCATTGACTGACGATTATTATCTAAACCGCCGATAAAGACATTGCCTGTATTCTTGATTGAACCGTCTATCGTAAGTGTAGATATTTTAGGGGAATTTCCCTGATACAGACTGCCGACTATCAGATTTGCTCCTGAAAGAACGTCAGTAGCTCCCAACAGCCCTGTAGCAGAGAGTAGAGCATCTTTTTTGACGATGATATGCCCGCCTAAAGCCTTCGTTGAGTCTAAGTTCCCTGCAGATACAGTCGTAATGCCCGAAAATTTGCTGCTGTCTCCGCTAAGGGCTAGCTGCGCATTTCCTATTTTTTCAATGGTTCCCGAGCCGGTAAACTCTCCAGCAAAATAGCTATTATTATTCTGATTAATAATTAAGCTGGCATCCGTTACATTGGCGATGCCTCCAGCACCGGAAAGTGAAGACATGACGAGGTCATGTGAGTTTTGGTTGAGCATGCCGCCGTTTATGATATATGCCGTATTATTAACAAAGGCATCATCATTTTCTGAGCGCAGTTCTCCAGCTTCAACACGTGTCCCACCAAGGTAATTATTTTTACCGGACAAGATGACAGTACCCGTACCATTTTTTACAATGCCACCAGCACCAATTAAATTACCTTTTAATGACATAGACTTGTTTTCATCAGCCTCCAAAAATGAGACTGACAAAACGTTCATATCAACAGAGGTCGTTAGCTGATTGTCGCAATATTTGCAGCTATTTACCCGTAGGGTTCCGCCGTTGAGGTTGAAAGCATATTTTCCAAGCCCAGCTATGATCCCATCCTTTTCTGATGAAAGCACGCTGTTAGATATCGATATTGTCCCGCCGTGGTTTAAATTAACCGTCGCGTCAGATTTTTGATCGCTAGCGAGAAATAACCCTGACGTCGCAACTTCATAGCCGTCATCAGCTATATATGATTTTCCTTCGAAGTTGACTTCTCCGCCATCTTCAACGGTAAGAGTTGCCTTACCGACGCCCTGCAGAGAATCAGAAAAGTCGATATCATAAATTCGGCCTCCGACATTTGATGCTAAAGCCATCAGGCTCTGAACCACAATCTTACTATTCTTGCCATTAACCGTGATGTCTGTTGTGGAGAGTTTTGCCAGGTTATCGGCAATGTCGCTTTTCCGTAAGAAAGACGCAACAATTCTGCCCGCGGTGAAAGTACCACCGTTAGTTACATTTACTACAGCATGACCTAAGTAGCCTAAATAGGCATCACCATTAACCATTGAATCATCGTAATAAGATGACTCTTCAATTTTCTTATTAATTAAAGATAGGCTACTACCTTCACCTGATATATTAAGTATACCCGTGTTAGCTGCATTTCCGCTGCCGATCCACATGACGTTATTTGATGCATCCCATGATGATTGAGATGTTGCACCAATATTGACGGTTGCACCGTCTAATATGTTGACCGCCCCAGTAACACTCTTATCACGTACAGTATATCTATCATAAACGGATGTATCGCCGATGCGTAGACCCAGAAAATTAATATTTCCAGTGCTCGGGCCTACTATGTTTAATGTACCATCGGTGTTAGAAGAGAGCTCGGATGCTGTCGCACTGCCTACTTTAAATAAATTAATGTCTCCTGTGCTTTTTGATGACTCGTTAATAGTTAAAGTGCCTATTGCACCATCAAAGCCGACGGCTGAGATATCGCTATATTCTGAAGTACCTGATAGGTTTAAGTGTCCACTATTGCCATCGCCGCCGCCAATAATGTTACCGTTATTTTTACCGCTCCACGTACCTGAAGATAGGGTGCTTGAATCATTGTAGTAGACTGCGTTCGCAGCCATTGAAGTTTTACTCGTAGCAGAGAAGAGTATGACGGCGGAGCCAATATAGAATAAGCATTTGTTATACATTATCGTAGCACAGTCCTTTGTGAATGGTTGTATCTCGCATCAAGTTTAATTTAAATAATGAGCAAAGAATACGGAATATCCCTAAGGATCATCCTAAATTATTTGAACGTCGATAGATAATGAGTTTAATAACTCTATAGAGTTATTAAACGAGAGTGTGCTTATTGAGAGTGGTATTTGTTATCAGCAATAAAAATAGATTTTATTTGGTTAACGATCCTAGAGATGATTAGCACACGGGTTGTAAACAATAATTTGAAAGTTATCTAAGAGCATTTTTTAGTGATACATTTTTTAATGATTAAGTACTGTGGTATTAATTCCGCTGTCAGCGAGTTTTTGGGATGCATTGTGGGGGAGTTGGCCGATGAGGCGTTGGAGGACCCGCCAGACTGCTTGCCAAAGGAAGCGCAATGCCAAGGCATTGGGGGAAAACGTTTAGCGCTGGAAAAATAGGCTCATTTATTCCCTTTTCGGCAGGATAAAAGAGTATAGCGCTCGGACATTCTGAGGTTTTCGTGTATAATGCCGCGTTAAAATTCAATTAACTTTTTGAATTTCAGATACATCCACAATACCCCACGACGCCTGTGAAGGCGACATTAGAGGTTGCTCAATGAGCGAAAAGTTACAGAAAGTTCTTGCTAATGCGGGTCATGGTTCACGCCGCGAAATCGAAGCCATGATCAAAGAAGGCCGTGTCAGCGTTGATGGTAAATTAGCAACGCTTGGTGACCGTGTTGAGGTTACTCCGGCGATGAAAATTCGTGTCGACGGACGCGTTGTTTCTATCCGTGAATCCACCGAATCTGTTTGCCGCGTTTTGGCTTATTACAAGCCAGAAGGCGAATTGTGTACCCGTCGCGATCCAGAAGGTCGTCCAACGGTGTTTGATCGTCTGCCGAAGCTGCGCGGTTCTCGCTGGATCGCGGTAGGCCGTTTGGATATCAATACGTCAGGTTTATTGCTGTTCACCACCGATGGTGAATTGGCAAACCGTTTGATGCACCCAAGCCGTGAAGTTGAACGCGAATATGCGGTTCGTGTTTTTGGTCAGGTTGACGATGAGAAAATTCGCCAACTGAGCCGTGGCGTACAGTTGGAAGACGGTCCCGCGTCATTTAAAACCATCAGTTTCCAAGGTGGAGAAGGGATTAACCAATGGTACAACGTGACGTTGACAGAAGGGCGTAACCGTGAAGTTCGTCGTCTGTGGGAAGCCGTTGGCGTTCAGGTTAGCCGTTTGATCCGCGTACGTTATGGTGATTTACCTCTGCCTAAAGGTTTGCCGCGTGGCGGCTGGGCTGAACTGCCACTAAACGATATCAACTATCTGCGTGAATTGGTTGAATTGGATGCCGAGACGGTGAGTAAATTGCCGGTCGAGCGTGAGCGTCGCCGTATGAAAGCAAACCAGATCCGTCGTGCAGTCAAGCGCCATGGTCAAGGCGGAAGCGCAGCAGCGGCTGCACCTAACCGCCGTTCTGGTTCTGCTAATAAAGGAACTTCCTCAACCCGAGGTTCTGCTGCCAATAAAGGCACGTCAAACAGGGGCGCTAAGCGCGGCTAACTATATCGTTTAGTCTTTTGATGTCATCGAAACCGCAGCGTTGATTCGCTGCGGTTTTTTTATATCTGGCATCTGTCTAGAGACTGGTATTAATATAGATGACAATCAGAGAGTTAATACTCACGGTTTTGCTTTCGACTACATGGACTGACTTGCAACAATGAAACTATTTCTCGCCACATTGCAGTTTATGACCCGCATCCCCGTCCCCGCTCGCTGGACAGATAATCTAGACATGAATGACTACGCCAAGGGCGTGGTGTATTTCCCATTTGTGGGGCTGATCGTAGGGCTGCTGAGTGCGCTGGCCTTTGCTGTGATTTTACCGGTCTATGGCCCTTTACTGGCGGCGGTAGCGGCGGTGTTGGCGACGACGCTGGTGACTGGTGCCTTTCATCTCGACGGTTTAGCGGATACCTGCGACGGAATTTTCTCTGCGCGTCCACGTGAACGCATCCTTGAGATCATGCGCGATAGCCGCATTGGTTCAAATGGCGCATTGGCGCTAATCTTTGTCATTGTGGCTCGTATATTGATTATCTATCAGCTCACGCAAACGGGGCATAACGTCTATACCTTGCTGGTGGCCGCTCCGGCGCTGAGCCGCGCCTTACTGCCGGTGTTAATGTATCAGCAGAAGTATGCGCGCGAAAATGGTATGGGAAATCTGTATATCGGTAAAATTGGTGGGCAACACTATGTTATTGCGTTGGTTATTGGTTTACTGATGACGCTCGGGTTTGCCAACTGGCACGGCGGACTAGCGGCGATCATCACCTATTTGTTTGCCTTACTCTATCGTGGCTTTATCAATAAGCGCATTGGTGGACAAACGGGTGATACTCTCGGTGCAGGCAATGAGCTATTTGGCTTAGTATTCTTGTTCGCCGTTATCTGAGTATTGCTGGGGTTAAACTGGGTCTAAGGAGCAGGGATGGAGCTATATCTGGTACGTCATGGTCAGACTCAGGCTAATCTTGATGGAGTTTACTGCGGTAGTAGCGATCTTGCTCTAACCTCGTTGGGCGAACAACAGGCTAAAGCCGTTGAGGCTCAGCTGGCTTCACTGTCATTTGATGCCGTCTATACCAGTCGTTTACAACGTACTCAGCAAACTGCGCGCCATATCCTCGGCGCCGAGGCTGAGTTCGTACCGCATGCCGGTCTTGACGAGATGGCATTTGGTGAGTGGGAACTGCGCCACCACCGAGAGTTGCAGGAAAAAGACGCAGAAAACTATGCAGCATGGTGTGCCGACTGGCAACAAACCGTTCCACCGGGAGGTGAGGGGTTTCGCGATTTCTCGGCGCGCGTACGCCATGCGCTGGCGGAAATTCAGCAACGACATGCAAAACAGCGGGTGCTGATCGTCGCGCATCAAGGCGTGTTATCGCTGATCTGTACTCAGTTGCTGCAACTTGAAGCGCGCGCAATGTGGCATTTTCGTATTGAACAGGGCTGCCATAGTCGTATTGATTACCGCGATGGTTTTAGCGTGATTTATTGTTTAAACAATAGTGGAAAGGCGTCGAGTTAAATAGCCAATAGATACAAAAAGGAGGCCGCACATGTCGGCCTCTTTCAACCGGTTTACCAGTCGATTCCTTTCTGTGCTTTTATTCCAGACTCAAACGCGTGTTTTACCGGACGGACTTCGCTAACCGTATCGGCAAGCGCTTCCAGCTCGCGGTGGCAGCCTCTGCCGGTAATAATCACGGATTGATGCGCAGGACGCTGCTGCAACGCTGTCAGCACCTCTTCTAGCTCGATATAACCGTAGCTGACCATATAGGTCAGTTCATCCATGACTACCAAATCTAGTGTTTCATCCTTGAGCATTCGCTTCCCATGCTCCCATACAGCCACAGCAGCCGCGGTATCAGTTTCTTTGTTTTGCGTTTCCCAAGTAAAACCGGTAGCCATCACTTGAAACTCAACGCCGTGAGGTTCCAGTAAATTACGTTCGCCGTTTTCCCATGTGCCTTTAATAAACTGAATAACGCCAGCGCGATGGCCGTGTCCTACCGCACGTGCCACGGTGCCAAACGCCGCCGTGCTTTTGCCTTTGCCATTGCCGGTGAAAATCATCACGATACCGCGAGTTTCTTGTGCGGCGGCAATGCGGGCATCCACTTTTTCTTTAATACGCTGTTGTCGCTGCTGGTGACGATCTTCAGACATGTTATCTCCTAACCCACTAATGTATGGCAATGCTGCGGTTTTGTAGTCAAAAAGGGTACGGCGAATAGGTTATTCGGCAGGCCCCGGTTTTCGCCCCGGCTGGGCATCAAAACTCATACCGGTTTTGCGGCGGCTATCATCGCCCATGAGATAGAGATAGAGCGGCATAATATCTGCAGGCGTTTTTAACTTTTGTGGATCTTCATCTGGGAACGCCGAAGCGCGCATACTGGTTCGGGTACCGCCTGGATTAATGCAGTTTACCCGTAGATGGGTATTTTTATATTCGTCGGCCAAAACCTGCATCATGCCTTCGGTAGCAAATTTTGAAATAGCATAAGCCCCCCATCCCGCGCGTCCGGTTCTGCCAACGCTTGAGCTAGTGAAAATCAGTGAGGCTGACGGCGATTTCAACAGCAAAGGCAACACGGCCTGAGTTAGCAGGAGTGAGGCATTAACATTGACCTGCATCACATCGCAGAACTCTTGGTAATCTTGTTCTGCCAGCGGGTTGATGGTGCCTAGCAGACCGGCGTTATTGAGTACGCCATCTAGGTGCGGATAAGCCGCAGCGAGCTCATCAGCAAGTTTTTGATAATCTGCGGGCGCGGCCGTTAATAGATCAAACTCCACGGTGGCGGCAGGCGCTAAACCGAGCTGGTGGATCTCCTGCTTAACTGCCTGCAGCTTACTTAACGTCCTGCCTAATAAGATGAGTTGAGCCCCATGACGGGCATAGGTGAGCGCCGCCTCTCGGCCAATCCCATCACCTGCGCCGGTAACGAGAATAATACGATTATGTAAGAGTTCAGGCTGGGGCTGATAGTGCATATTGTAATTCCTCACTCCGCGCCATATTGGGGTATAAATTGTTTATATACTGTAACGAATCTGCGACGATCTTGGACTATTACAAGGCGTATGGTCAATGGTATTGTTCCTAGAGCAAGCATTACGTGCTGAATTTACAGGGTGTTTACGTTTAAGGTACTTGAAAATGGCGTACCTGCCAGTATGTTACATACTGAAAAAGCGTATTGCGGCTTAAGAGAATTTATCTCTCATCACGGTCGGCAGTGCGGATGGTTTAGTTTTAGTACTCAAACAAGGCGGTGAATGTGGAATGGTTATCCTTGTATGGCCTATTTTTGGCGAAGGTGATGACCTTTGTGATCGCAATCGGTGCGCTGATAGTGTTGTTTGTCAGCCTGCGACATAAAAAGGGAGCGAGCCGCGGTGAGTTGCAGCTAACAGACTTGGGTGAGCAGTATCGCGATATGCAGCGTAGCATGCAGGAAGCGCGGATGGACGATAGCTCGCTGAAAGCATGGTACAAGTTGCAGAAAAAGCAGGATAAAGAAAAAGCCAAACAGCGTAAGGCAGAAGCTAAGCAGGGGATTGCTGCTAAAGAAAAGCCTTGCCTTTATGTGCTCGATTTCAAAGGCAGCATGGATGCTCATGAAGTGAGTTCTTTGCGCGAAGAGATTAGCGCAGTCCTTGCGGTGGCTAAACAGGGCGATGAAGTATTATTGCGTCTTGAAAGCCCGGGCGGTGTCGTGCATGGCTATGGTTTAGCGGCATCCCAACTACAGCGTCTGCGTCAAGCTGGAGTTAGACTGACCGTAGCCGTAGACAAAGTCGCGGCCAGCGGTGGCTATATGATGGCGTGTGTTGCCGATCGCATCGTGGCTGCGCCTTTTGCCATCATTGGATCAATTGGCGTTGTGGCACAAATCCCAAACTTCAATCGCTGGCTGAAGAAAAATGATATCGATGTAGAACTGCATACCGCTGGCGAATTTAAGCGAACGCTCACGCTCTTAGGTGAAAATACCGAGCAGGGGCGGGAGAAATTCCGCGAAGAGTTGAATGAAACACACGCGTTATTTAAATCATTTGTTAGCCAACAGCGTCCTTCTCTGGATATTGATTCGGTAGCTACCGGCGAGCACTGGTATGGCATCCAAGCCAAAGATAAAGGTTTGGTGGATTCCGTTGGTACCAGCGATGATTTGCTGATTGCTGAGATGGAAAACCATGATGTGATCGGGGTGCGTTATACCCGTCGCAAACGCATGATGGAGCGCTTTACCAATAGCGCAGCAGAGAGTGCCGACCGCCTTATGCTCCGCTGGTGGCAGCGTAGTCAACGCCACGACATTTGATTTTCAATGCGATAAATCAAGAAATGAAAATGCCCCTTTATATGGGGCATTTTTTTGGAAAAATATCCTGAATGATTAATTAATCTTCTAAATGATATTTTTCTGATAATACGTGCGCGAGATGTTTAAACATATTAAACACGGCCGTTGTTTTGCGAGTTGGAATTCCATCCTCATCTAAGAAAAACTCACCGCGGAATACTAACACGTCGCCTTTTTGCTCGACTTCGGTCGCTTCCATACCCTGCATATAATCTTCGTGCTCTTTAATGATTTGGTTTGCTTCAGCCAGTAGAGCTTCACGTTTGATTGGGGTTGTTTCACCGAACATTTTTCGTTCTCCAACAAATGACGTTGTCTATTAATAAACCTGCCTAATATAGTACTGCGGACATGAGGGGTATCGCAAACTATCACCGCATTTTGATCTCTGTTTTGGCTGATAATTGGTAAAAAGCTCCATTCCGTGCTAATTAAGTTGCGTGATGTTCTCAATCGGGTAGAGTGAGGGCTTTTCTAGCCTTTGGCGGAGCGAATTATCGTTATGTTGAATAAAAGTTCCGCATGTCAGAGGGTTGCGAAATTGCTCATCCTACTTTAAGGGATGCAAATTGCAGCGGTGTTGAGCAGTTAAGCGCGATTTTTGAAAAAATGGCTTGATCTCAGCGCGGTCTGCCGCAATATAAAAAAGAATTTTATCAATCGCTACGGTAACGGCGAACAAAGGCTTCTGGAGACAGAAGGATTCATTCAGGTAAAGGTAATTATGGGTAAAGCTCTCGTAATAGTTGAGTCCCCGGCAAAAGCCAAAACGATAAATAAGTATCTGGGTAACGACTACGTGGTTAAATCCAGCGTTGGTCATATCCGCGATTTGCCGACTAGTGGTTCAGCCAGTAAAAAGGGCGCAGCCCCCGCCGAAAATAAAGCGAAGCCTAAAGTTAAAAAAAATGAGCGCGAAGCGCTGGTTAATCGTATGGGCGTTGATCCTTATCACGGATGGAAAGCGCACTACGAAATACTTCCAGGTAAAGAAAAGGTTGTTGCTGAGTTAAAAACATTGGCGGAAAAAGCCGACCATATCTATCTCGCAACCGACCTTGACCGCGAAGGGGAAGCTATCGCGTGGCATTTGCGTGAGGTGATTGGCGGTGACGAAAGTCGCTATAGCCGCGTGGTATTTAACGAAATCACTAAGAACGCGATCCAACAGGCATTTAATAAGCCGGGCGAGCTGAATATCGACCGCGTTAATGCACAGCAGGCGCGTCGCTTTATGGACCGTGTTGTTGGCTACATGGTTTCTCCACTGCTGTGGAAGAAAATCGCACGTGGCTTGTCTGCAGGGCGAGTGCAGTCTGTCGCGGTTCGTTTAGTGGTCGATCGTGAACGTGAAATCAAAGCGTTTGTTCCTGAAGAGTATTGGGAACTGCGTGCTGACTTGAACGATAAGAATGCAGTTGCCTTGCAGATGCAGGTGACTCATCACAACGATAAGCCATTCAAACCGGTCAACGGTGAGCAGACTCAAACAGCAGTCAAGGCACTGGAAAAAGCGCGTTATACGGTATTGGATCGTGAAGATAAACCGACCAGCAGCAAGCCTTCTGCACCGTTTATCACTTCTACGTTGCAGCAGGCTGCCAGTACGCGTCTGGGCTTCGGTGTGAAGAAAACCATGATGATGGCTCAGCGTCTGTATGAAGCGGGTCATATCACCTATATGCGTACCGACTCGACAAATCTGAGTCAGGATGCAGTGAACATGGTTCGCGAGTATATCGGGGAAAATTTCGGCGAGAAGTATATGCCGAAAGAGCCGAATACCTACGCAAGCAAAGACAACTCTCAGGAAGCGCATGAAGCCATTCGTCCGTCGGATGTGAACGTGCTGTCTGAGCAGTTAAAAGATATGGAAGCTGATGCGCAGAAGTTGTATCAGCTGATTTGGCGCCAGTTTGTTTCTTGCCAGATGACGCCTGCAAAATATGATTCCACCACGATTTCAGTGAAAGCGGGTGATTATACGCTGAAGGCAAAAGGGCGTACTTTGCGCTTTGATGGTTGGACTAAAGTTCTTCCGCAGTTGCGTAAAGGTGATGAAGATCGCACGCTGCCGTTCGTGGAAGTTGGCAGTGATTTAACGCTGCAACAACTGCTGCCAAGCCAACATTTTACCAAGCCGCCAGCGCGTTTTAGCGAAGCGTCTTTGGTTAAAGAGTTGGAGAAGCGTGGCATTGGACGTCCATCAACCTATGCGGCGATTATTTCAACCATTCAGGATCGTGGCTACGTGCGTGTTGATAACCGTCGTTTCTACGCTGAAAAAATGGGGGAGATCGTCACCGATCGTTTGGAAGAGAACTTCCGCGAGTTGATGAACTACGATTTCACCGCTCATATGGAAGATGGACTGGATCAGGTCGCGAATGCGAAAGAAGATTGGAAAAACGTGCTAGACGGTTTCTTCCAAGATTTTAGCAAGCAGCTTTCCGTGGCTGAAAAAGATCCCGAAGACGGCGGTATGCGCCCGAATCAAATGGTTCTGACCAGTATTGCTTGTCCGACCTGTGGACGCCAGATGGGGATTCGCACGGCAAGTACCGGTGTGTTCCTCGGCTGTTCCGGCTATGCGCTGCCGCCGAAAGAGCGTTGCAAGACCACCATTAATCTTGTTCCTGAGGCTGAAGTACTGAACGTGTTGGAAGGCGATGATGCCGAGACAAACGCACTACGTGCTAAGCGTCGTTGTGCGAAGTGCGGCACGGCGATGGATAGCTACCTCATTGACAACCAGCGTAAGCTGCATGTCTGTGGTAACAATCCGGCCTGTGACGGCTACGAGATTGAAGAGGGCGAGTTCCGCATCAAGGGCTATGACGGTCCGATCGTGGAGTGTGAAAAATGTGGTTCTGAGATGCACCTGAAGATGGGGCGTTTTGGTAAGTACATGGCTTGTACCAATGACGAGTGCAAGAACACCCGTAAAATCTTGCGTAACGGCGACGTTGCACCACCGAAGGAAGATCCGGTTCCTTTACCTGAACTTCCGTGTGAAAAGTCTGACGCTTACTTTGTTTTGCGAGATGGGGCTGCTGGCGTGTTCTTAGCGGCGAATACTTTCCCTAAATCGCGTGAAACTCGTGCGCCATTGGTGGAAGAATTGGCCCGTTTTAAAGATCGCTTGCCTGAAAAGTTAAGCTATCTTGCAGATGCACCGCAAAAAGATCCTGAAGGTAATAAGACAATGGTGCGTTTCAGTCGTAAGACAAAACAGCAATATGTCTCTTCAGAGAAAGATGGAAAGGCGACGGGCTGGACTGCATTTTTTGTTGACGGAAAATGGGTCGAAACTAAGAAATAAGCTGTCGATTTTTTTCATTGAAATCACATCAAAACCGGTCAGAATGCTGACCGGTTTTTTTATGCAAAAATACTCAAAATGGCGCAAAATAGATCGCTAATAAATGAATAAGTATTCACTTTTTGATCGCATGCCTGTTGCTCTATCCTGCGAATGGGGAGGGAGCTGAATGTAAGTCGATTTTAATAGATTCCATAAATAATTCGTTATGATCTTGTTACCAGACCTATACAGATCGACGCAAAATGATATAGTGGTTATATAAAAGCAATTTAAATGATTGTTGAGTTATTAACCTTGCGGTCAATGTAGGGTAAAACGGGTTTAAATCGGCACAGAAAGCCCTTGGCTGAAGTGTTGGCCTATTTGCCAAGTGTGCCCCTATCCAGACTGCCATCGCGTCAAGTTTTAACCTAGGATGGTAATTAACCATGAAATTGCAGCAGCTTCGTTACATTGTGGAAGTTGTGAACCACAATCTGAATGTGTCTTCGACAGCAGAAGGGCTATACACCTCCCAGCCAGGCATCAGTAAGCAAGTCCGTATGTTGGAAGATGAACTGGGCATCCAGATTTTTTCTCGTAGCGGAAAGCATCTGACTCAGGTTACTCCTGCGGGGCAGGAGATTATCCGTATTGCTCGTGAAGTACTGTCCAAAGTGGATGCAATTAAAGCTGTAGCGGGTGAACATACCTACCCTGATAAAGGTTCACTGTATGTGGCGACGACGCACACACAGGCACGCTATGCATTACCGCCGGTGATTAAAGGATTCATAGAGCGTTATCCGCGCGTTTCTCTGCATATGCATCAAGGCTCGCCAACGCAGATTGCTGAAGCGGTTTCCAAGGGTAATGCCGATTTCGCTATCGCGACAGAAGCGCTGCATCTTTATGATGATTTGATCATGCTGCCTTGCTATCACTGGAATCGTGCGGTCGTTGTGAAGCCCGATCATCCGTTAGCAGGGAAAACCTCGATTACTATCGAAGAGCTGGCAGAATACCCGATAGTTACTTATACATTTGGTTTTACAGGTCGTTCTGAATTGGATACCGCATTTAATCGTGCGGGTTTGACGCCTAAGATTGTTTTCACTGCTACCGATGCGGATGTGATTAAAACCTACGTGCGCTTAGGTTTAGGTGTTGGGGTCATTGCGAATATGGCTGTCGATCCTGTGCAGGATCCCGATTTAGTGACCGTTGATACCAGCGATATCTTTACCTATAGCACGACGAAGATTGGATTCCGCCGTAGTACTTTCTTGCGCAGCTATATGTATGATTTCATTCAGCGCTTTGCGCCACATCTCACTCGAGATGTTGTAGATACAGCAGTGGCGCTGCGCTCTAATGAAGAGATTGAAGCGATGTTTAAAGATATCAAGCTGCCAATAAAGTAAGTGTTTTCTGATGAGAGAAGGAGCCAAAGGCTCCTTTTTTAATGGAGTCTTATTTAAAGAAAATTCTTAATTAGAATTGCCAACGCATCCATGTGAATAAAACATTTCCGTTATTGTAGGTTCCAGGGATATATGTCGTTTGCACAGAGAAACGGTTGTATTCAATGGAAACCAAAGGCAAGACAATTGGTATCGGAATATAGGAATAATCATCACGGGCGGTAATACTTGCGGTGTAGCCCGCACCGAAACGCCAACCATCACGATCGCCTGGTATCCACATCCACTCAAAGCCGTAACCTACAATGGGCTCTATTTTGTTATGAGAATCTTTAAATGCCATGGCATAGAGAGAATGCCAGTTGTCATTTTCATCATAACGATAGACGCCAAAGCCCGCGCCCCATGGACGTTCGTTGTACTTATCTGTTTTCTCTTTGTCATACATGGCGCGGTTATGCCAAGTATTAAGAGGCACGTAAAGCTCGTAGTTGTCTGCATCCCAAGTTTGCTTTACTTGGTCGGTGAATGTCCCCCAAAAACCTTTGCTTTGCGATGATGGTGCGGGGGAGGCCTGTGTTTTATTTGTTGTCGATGGTTCCTGAGCCAAAACGGCAAAGGATGCCAATAGAGATAGACAACCGATATAAGAACGGCCTGATTTTACTAGATTCATTATTATTCTCAGCGACATCAGTTATTGACTTGGATAAATCTGTAGAGAAAGGCCCGATTAGAAGTTTACGCTATAGCGTGATTTTATAATTGTTTAAAAATTATATCATAAGATTACACATTTTATTGAATGAACGATAAACGATATTAAATTACAGAATTTCCCTAATAGCGATAAGAGAGGAATGAGACTCTCACAGACAGAAGGGACTTTTGGTAGCTTAATGGTATTATCTGCTGCGTTGTGAAGAAAAAACTTTGACTACAGGATGTTAGCAAGTTAACTAATCCTTCTTATCGCTTTGAAGACGTGAAGTAAGAAGTCAAATAGGCTGAATTGAGAGATAAAAGATTATATCAATCGTGTGATACAGGCAAAAATGTAACAGTTTTTTAGCAAATTCTGATTTTGCGGAGGTGGCAAGTTGTCCGTCTTCACATTATGCGAAACATATTCCATTTAAGTACTTATTATTAGTTATTTTCATCGTTAGAACAGGTGACTCCTCTGTCAGAATAGCGTAAAAAGGTAGTGACGGAGGAGATGGAGAACGGCATAAATCGGTGCACAAATAAGCGTTTTCATGCAGCAGAAAATTCTGCGAGTGGCAACTCTTTTTGGTACAAATTAGCTTAGTTTTCCGCCGACCGTTTTATTTCTGTGCGACGTGTCGTTCACTGGATAAAAATGGCTTGCCATTGAATACGTAGTGTGTGATAACGCATCTGGGTAAAACGAGGTACAGTTCTGTATATGTGTGGCATTTTCAGTAAAGAAGTTCTGAGTAAAGACCATAGCGTTGACTACCACTTCTCTGCCGATTCTTATCTTAGTGCCTCAAGCAGTAACGACTCTAGTTTGTCTATCTAACGCCCTAGGGCGGTTTAAACAATCCAAAGGAAATACTCAAGATGGCTAAGATCAAAGGTCAAGTAAAGTGGTTCAACGAAGCTAAAGGTTTCGGTTTCATCACCCCGGCTGACGGTAGCAAAGACGTGTTCGTACACTTCTCTGCAATCCAGGGTAACGGTTTCAAAACTCTGGCTGAAGGTCAGCACGTTGAGTTTGAAATCCAAGATGGGCAGAAAGGCCCATCTGCAGTTAACGTAACTGCAATCTAAGGCAGCGTCAGCTGTTAAAAACCCGCTTTATGCGGGTTTTTTTATGCCTAAAATCTCACAAAATACGATTAGGGCAAGATGATCAGGCCCGAGTATTGATTGCGCCCCTTAATCCCCGGATGTTCAGGTTCTTTTTCTCTGCGGTGCGCGTTACGGCGAAAACTGGTGTAACGGAAATAGTTTTTCGCTTCGGGCTGATTCTCAGGCGTACAGATCGTGCACTCAGATTGATTCTCAACGTTCGCGAATCCAAGCCCGTTCAGTTTGGCTTGCGCAATAGACACCAGGTCTAAATGGCGAAAGCGGGGTGAAATCAGCGAGGGGTCATAAGGTAATTCCTGCTGGAATCGTTCCACCAAAGGCTCGTCCACCTCATAACAGCATGTGCCCGCGCTGGGACCGATTGCTGCAACCCAGTTTGCCACGTCGTCGTCTTGCGCAATACGCGCCGCAACCTGCTCTAAAACGCCGTCTAATAGTCCACGCCAGCCCGCATGAGCAACGGCGATGGCGGAGCCATCTTTGTGGCTGAAAATCACAGGCAAGCAGTCTGCGGTAAGAATCGTCAGCAATATATCGGGCTCTCGCGTATAAAGCGCATCGCACTCTCCGCATTGTTGAGCTGGAGTGACAACGTCCACGACTCGAATGCCGTGCACCTGTTTTTTCTCTGGCATTGAAGCGCGAAACGGTACCAGAGCGCTTGGCATCAGCGCTGTTTTATGCCCAAACCCATATCGGATGGCAGCGATGTCCTCTAACCGTGGATTCTCCATAGGTGTCCTTAACACATGGGTAAATACTGTGCTTTCAGCTTAGGGATAAATCGCCGTAGAGGAAAGAGGCGTTGAGGCAATTACTCTAGATAACAACGGCTGACTTGGTTGCATCCCAGACTAGCGTTATTTAGACTGTTGCGCTTTAACGTCCGTACTCGGGAAATCTAATGCCTTATCAGTGTCCTCTTTGCCAGCAGTCGCTGGAAAAAAACGATCATCAATGGCGTTGTGCCAATAATCACCAGTTTGATTGTGCGAAAGAGGGATATGTGAATTTGATGCCCGTTCAGTTCAAGCATTCCAAGCAGCCTGGTGATAGCGCGGAAATGATGCAGGCACGACGCGCGTTTCTTGATCAAAATTACTATCAGCCTTTGCGCAATGCCGTATGTGCTGCTCTTGATACTCATATGCCCGCTCAGACGCATCGTATCCTTGATATTGGATGCGGAGAGGGGTATTACACCGCTGAAGTTGCTAAGCAGTTTAATCAGCGAAATATAGACGTATACGGACTGGATATCGCGAAGGTGGCAATTCGCTACGCGGCTAAGCGCTATCCAACGGTGTCTTTCTGCGTAGCCTCAAGTCATCGACTGCCGTATGCCGACGCATCAATGGACGCCGTTGTTCGCATATATGCGCCATGTAAGGCGGAAGAGCTGGCTCGGGTGATTGCACCAGAGGGGATATTAGTGACAGTGTCACCTGCGTCGCGTCATTTATACCAGTTGAAAGCGCAGGTTTATGACAGTGTGCAATTGCATGCGGAAAACGTGGAAGAGTTTGCGGGGTTTACGCTGATAGACGATCGGCAACTGTCCTACACCATGCAATTACCGGGTGAACAAGCGGCGAATCTGTTGCAGATGACTCCCTTTGCATGGAGAGCAACACCTGATGTCGCTGCTAGATTGAAAAACTGCGCTGAGTTTGATTGCGAAACCGATTTTGCGATTCGGGTATATCAGCGTCTCTAGATGGTAAACTGATAAAAAAGCCCGCGTATCGCGGGCTTACACATCAGATAATCAGAAAAACGGACCAATATGCTCGTACAGGATGGTGAAGCCAATCCCGATCAGCACTACGCCACCTAAAATCTCAGCGCGTTTCCCGAGCAGCGGTCCAATAAATCGGCCAATCATCATACCGAGCGTCGCCATAATCATGGTGGCTAAACCAATGGCCATGGCAGTATGCAAAATATTGACCTGTAAGAAAGCAAGACCAACGCCAATCGCCATGGCATCCAAACTGGTGGCAATCGCTGTCGTTACCAATAGCCAAAAACCATGGCGTCTAACGGGCTCAGCGCCTTCGTCCTGATTACCTTTCCATCCTTCATAAACCATGCGACTGCCCAGCACAAAGAGCAGGGCGAAAGCGACCCAATGATCCCATTCCATAATGAATTGGCTTGCGAGCAAACCGATGCCCCAGCCAATCAACGGTGTAATGGCTTCAACAACGCCAAAGATTAGGCCTGTGCGAATTGCTTCACGGAAACGAGGTTTATGCAGGGCGGCACCTTTACCAATTGACGCAGCAAAAGCGTCCATCGACATGCCAAAAGCGAGGATAACGGTTGCAGATAAATTCATGACAATGACTCGGCCGGGTGCTCCATATACACGTAACCCACCCCCAACCTTACGACGGAGCTACGTGTCTATGGTCTCGCCTGTCCGCACGTGTTTATAAAACAGGTGGGCTGCTCGCACCACGTTCTAAGCTAAGAACGAGTATGTTGACACGAGCGCGTTCTAAGGCTGAATACGGTTCAGACCGAACGCCGGCTACTCCCCAAATTGACGGCAGCGATCATACTCTATTTTGATTGCGAATAACAACGTCATATTTTTTACGGGAAATAAATGCTAATGATAATTATTATTATATATGGGGCGGGGAGAGAGAAATGCAGTTGGAGCCAAGATAAAATTCGGTGCAAATAACTATTTAAATGCACCGAATTAAACTATATGGCGAAAAGATAGATTATTTATGTTCAACAAAAAATTTCAAAATCTGTTCTAAGTCGTCCATTTTTGCCACTTGAATCAACAATCTACGTTTTTCTAAATCGATAACCAGGTAGCCATCTTCTGACATGTTCATATTTTTTATCCGGCTGTATAAAATAAATACGTTGCCATAATAAAAGCCGCTATCTTTAAATAGGATCTTTGGCCAGCGAATATAAAAGACATAAATGGCAATAATAGCGAGCGTAAAGAGTAACCAGGTTGTGAAGTTAGAACCATTATTGGTGATATTTTGATAGGCGAGGATGGCTAATAATCCAACAAATATTCCACTATCGGCTTTATTACGACGCTTTAAATTAACCTGTAATAGCGTTTTCCCGTTACGCTTTGGCATGATGAATTCATCATAGGTGGCATAAAGCAGGAATAGCAGGATAAAAGCCAGCAGTGCGATATCAGTTAAAGACATGGATACTCCAGATACAAAATAAAAAAGCCGGATAGGGCGAACCCTATCCGGCTATTCCAGCGATTACAGACCGAGCAGACCGATCCAGTAACCGAAGATACCGATGAAGAAGAAACCGATAATGATCCACAGTGCGTTGACTTTCTTACGCAGCAGCCACATACAGCCGAATGTCAGCAGCAGTGGGATCAGGCCAGGCATCAACTGATCCAGAATAGTCTGGACAGTTGTCACCGTCGTATGACCGGTTTGGTCAGTGATGCGGGAGACGACAAGTGGAATGTTCACGTGCGTCCACTTGTTCACCAAGGCCCCCATAACAAACAGACCTAGGATCGATGCCCCCTCCGTCAGTTTCTGCAGGAAGCCACCGCCCATATCGCCAACGATATCGACACCTTTCTTATAGCCGTAAGCAACGCCATAGTAACGAACCAGCAGACGAACCAGGTTGAACAGTACGAAGAACAATACTGGACCCAGCAGGCTGCCGGTCATCGCAATACCCGCGCCTAACGCAGCGAATACAGGACGTACGGTACCCCAGAAGATAGGGTCACCCACACCGGCTAACGGACCCATCAGACCAACTTTGATGCCGTTGATGGCACCATCGTCAATCGGAGCGCCGTTGGCACGCTGTTCTTCCATTGCAGCGGTTACGCCCAAAATCGGGGCCGCAACGTATGGATGGGTGTTAAAGAATTCTAGATGGCGTTTAATGGCCTGCTTGCGCTCATCTGTGTTTTCTGGATACAGACGACGGATAACCGGCACCATGGAAAAACAGAAACCCAGCGCTTGCATACGTTCAAAGTTCCATGAACCTTGAAACAGGTTAGAGCGCAGGAATACGCCACGCAGATCGCCTGCGGTGAGTTTCGTTTCAGTTTTTGGAGTTGCAACTGATGATGTTGTATCAACCATTTCTCTCACCCTTTCCTAGTCTAATTCGTTATCAAGGTCGTTATTACCGGCAGCAACCTGTACAACTTGAGATTTGTTGTATTTAGGGCTGAGCTGAATGTACAGAATTGCCATCATCAGACCCAGAACACCCAATGCAACCAAGTTGAAGTTGGTGAACGCAGCGGTAACGAAACCTAAATAGAAGAAAGGCATCAGGTAGCCAGCACGCATCATGTTGATAACCATCGCATAACCAACAACGACGATCATACCACCCGCGATAGCCAGACCAGAGGTCACGACTTCAGGGATAGCATTCAACATAGTGTGAACAGCATCAGTACCTACGGAGATAGCAACAACGACAGCAGGGATAGCAATACGCATCGCTTGCAGAATTAACGCAGAGCAGTGCAGTACGCTAATCGCACGCAGGTCGCCACGCTCAGCCGCGCCATCGGCCGCGTGCTGGAAGCCCACGGTGATAGTACGAACGATGATGGTCAGAACCTGTCCCGCAGCCGCCAGTGGAATTGCCAGTGCGATACCCGCACCTACGCTTTGTCCGCCGGCGATAACCAGAATGGTGGAGATGATGGAGGCCAGAGCCGCATCGGGTGCAACTGCTGCACCGATGTTCATCCAACCCAGAGCGATCATTTCCAGAGTACCACCGATGATAATACCGGTTTTCATATCACCCAGAACGATACCGATCAGGGTACAAGCAACCAGCGGACGGTGGAACTGGAATTCATCAAGGATGGAGCCCATCCCTGCAATACACGCAACAATAAATATCAGTACAATCTGAAGAGTTGTAATCTCCATTGCACTTCTCCTCTAACCAAAGAGCTGAGTTTAAAAACACGAATCGGCAAATGCGCGATTCAGCGTTAGTTCATTTTATTGATTAATTCCATCATCTTCAGACGACTATCGCTGGAAACTTTACGGACTTCCAATTCAATGCCGCGTGCATCCAATTTTTTGAACGCTTCGATGTCTTTTTCGTCTACGGATACTGCGTTGGTGATCTGGGTTTTACCTTGACGGAAAGCCATACCACCGATGTTTACAGACGTGATGTTCACGCCATTTTCAACTAAACGAACCACGTCGGTTGGATTAGTGAAAAGCAGCATGACACGGTCGCGACCGTAAGCCGGGTTGTTATAAACACGGATCATTTTCTCGACGTCAACCACGTGCGCGGTAACGCCTGGAGGAGCAACCTGCTTAAGCAGGGTAGAGCGCACATGGTCGGCAGCAACTTCATCGCTTACCACGATGATGCGGCTTACGTTAGTTTCTTTCGTCCAGCGAGTAGCAACTTGTCCATGGATTAGACGGTCATCGATACGAGCCAAGCCGATCTTCATGTGGTCTTCAGGGCTCATTGGAGCCTGAGGTGCTTTCGGCGCAGCCGGTTTAGGCTGTGGCTTAGCAGGTTCAGGTTCTTTGGCACGTAGGGCGCGAACGCCTTCACGGCCAGTTTCCAGCGCTAATGCAACCAACTCGTCAAAACTAGGGTCGTCGTCGCGAGCCATGAAAGTTTCGACCAGCATCGGAACGTTAACGCCGGTGATAACTTCATAGTTCTCTTTGTCCGTCACAATGCGGCTAGCCGCGTTGAAAGGACTTCCACCCCAAGTATCAACCAAGAAAATGACGCCTTTACTGGAATCCAGATGGGTCAGTCTCTCGTTGTACTTTTCAATCAACGTTTCAGCATTTTCACCGGGAACGAAATCGATGTAGGCAACGTTACTTTGTTCGCCTAGCAGCATTTCTGCGGTTTTGAGCAATTGCTCAGCCGCTGCCCCGTGAGTGCCGATGATAATAGCAATACTCACTCGCTACCTCCTCTCTACTTGCTAGCATGCTTTTACGGTGCGAAATAACTCACTTTCGTAGCATGGAATTAAGTCAAAAAACCGTTTGTAGATACGTCCTTGTGGAGTAACTGCTCGCCAAATAATTCTTGGATCTCACTGATGAATGCTAAGTCTCTTAAGTATCAATCAGTTAGCTTCATGAATCGATTCAGGCGATTAATCCCAAATCCCATTCAGCGCTATTTATTTTAGTCAGTAAAAAAATAATTTATGTGACGACCATCTGCTATTAGCACATGTAAAGTATCAGAAATCTTTAGATGCCTGATTTATGCGCAATAGTATTAATAGAGTATTGACAAAAAATGACAAAATGTGTGCGCCGAGACTCTTTTGGCGCGCTTTATTTCTTGCTAGCATTAACTTCCTTATCACAATCAGGAGTATTGGGTTAAACCCACTGTATGGACCGTCCCCGACGCCATTTAATTTTGTTCTCTTCCTCTTGTCACTCCCCTATGCCCGGTGATGTTTTGTTCCGTGGCTTATCTTCGCTGAATGCATACTTTCATGTTACCGCACGACTCCTATGCCGCCTCTGGATCTCAGCGCCATGGGCGATGTGTGCTGTAAAGCTGAAACGTGGTGCTCAGCAGGATTCGGTTACCGTTCAACAACTCTCTTTTCTCATTCACGCGGAATAAAACATGGAATTTTTACTCGATCCGTCAATCTGGGTGGGTTTGCTCACGCTGGTGGTTCTCGAAATTGTTCTGGGCATAGATAATCTGGTATTCATCGCGATTCTGGCAGACAAGCTACCGCCAAAGCAGCGCGATAAAGCCCGTATCATCGGTTTATCGTTAGCGCTGCTAATGCGTTTGGCGCTGTTGTCGGTGATTTCTTGGATGGTGACATTAACGCGCCCGTTATTTAGCGTAGGCGATTTTGTCTTTTCTGGACGAGATTTGATCCTGCTGGTAGGGGGGCTGTTCTTACTGTTCAAAGCCACCATGGAGTTACATGAGCGGTTGGAAGGGCATACCCATGAAGTGAATAACAAAGGGTATTCCAGCTTCTGGTCTGTGGTGGTGCAGATTGTCATTCTTGACGCCGTATTCTCACTCGATGCCGTTATTACGGCGGTGGGTATGGTTGATAGTCTGCCGGTGATGATGTGCGCGGTGGTTATCGCAATGGCCATAATGCTGTTGGCTTCTAAGCCGTTGACCAACTTTGTCAATGAGCATCCAACGGTTGTCGTGCTGTGCTTGAGTTTCTTACTGATGATCGGCCTGAGTTTGCTGGCTGAAGGTTTTGGCCTGCACATTCCGAAAGGCTATCTGTATGCCGCCATCGGGTTCTCGGTCCTTATCGAGATGTTCAACCAGATTGCGCGCAGGAACTACATCAAACATGAACGCCGTCGCCCGATGCGCCAGCGTACCGCCGAGGCAATCATCAATATGATGGGCGGTAGGAAGGACAAGCAGAATGGGCACCGCGGTGAAGATGTGGTAGTGGCTAAAGAAGAAGAAACCTTTGCTGCCGAAGAGCGCTATATGATCAGTGGTGTGTTAACGCTCGCATCCCGCTCTTTGCGTACTATCATGACGCCGCGTAATGAAATTACGTGGGTTGATTGCCGACGCTCGCCGCAGGAGATCCGCAGCCAGTTGTTGGAAACGCCGCACAGCTTATTTCCCGTGTGCGACGGTGAGCTGGATCAATTGGTGGGAATTGTGCGGGCGAAAGACCTGCTGGTCGCATTGGATGAGGGTGTTTCCGTGGCTGAATTTGCCGCCAGAAGCGCGCCGATTGTGGTATTGGAAAGTTTGGATGTTATCAATGTACTCGGCGTGTTACGTCAGGCCAAAGGTAGGCTGGTGATCGTGAGCGACGAGTTTGGTATGGTTCAGGGGGTGGTTACACCGCTTGATGTCCTAGAAGCAATCGCCGGTGAATTCCCCGATGAAGATGAAACCCCAGACGTCGTGGTACAGGAAAATGGCTGGTTGGTGAAGGGGGGGACGGATCTGCACACCTTGGAACAAATGCTGGGCTGGGATGGCTTAGTGAGCGAGTCTTCGTCAGATTGCGCTTCGGTCGCGGGGCTGTTATTGGCTCATTTTGATCAGATGCCGCAGGCTGGTGAAGTTCTTGAGCTGCACGGTTTACGCTTCCAAGTGATGGAGGTGAAGGACTACCGTATTGAGCTGATTCACATTGAGCGAATCGCGCAGCCTTCAGAGTTTGGTGATGAATAATCGTCAGAGCTAGTCGAGTCAAATGTTTACCCCTCGGTTCGGGGGGTAAACATCGATAAGCTATTGCACGGTATCTTTATGTCTGGCTTGATGGCGCATCAGCCACTGGGGAAACTCCGCGATTGGCATTGGGCGAGCAAAGAAGTAACCCTGCATTGCGCACACGCCTAATTTACGCAAATAATGTGCCTGCAGTTGGGTTTCTACGCCTTCAACAATCATCTTCAGTTTGAGCTCCTTACCTAACGCAACGATGCTGTCTAAGACTTTGGCATTAATCGCATCTGTACCGATGGTGGCGCAGAAAGTTTTGTCGATTTTTAATACGTCAGGATGCAGATTTTGCAGATAACTGAGTGAGCTATGCCCTGTACCAAAATCATCTAGCGCTAAAGACGCACCTAGCGCGCGCAGTTCGTGTAGCTGTTCATAATCAGCCTGTTGAAGCTCGGTGCGTTCAGTCAGTTCCAACATCAGCTTAGGTTGAGGATTGGATTGATACCAAAGGCTTTTTAAATCCTTCGTAATTTGCCCCTGAGAAAAATGTTCGGCAGCGATATTGATACTGATGTAAAAATCGGGTGTCTGTGGGAACAAAAGCTGATTTTGTTCAAGCGTATAGAGAAGGTGTCGCGTTAAAGACTGCACCAGACCGTGTTGCTCTGCCAACGGAATGAAAATGTCCGGGGAAATCCATCCCTGACGCTCATCATGCCAACGTAGCAGGATCTCAACGCCATCACATTCGCCGCTCTGAGTTTGGATGATGGGTTGGCAGAATAGTTGAAATTGCTTGCGTTGAATGGCTGAAGAGATGTGATAGGCCAAATTCATCCGGTTAGCAGAAACGATGAATACAATAATCCCCGCAAGCAAAAATACCAGCAATGACAGAGGGATGTGCTGCGGCAGCGAGCGCAAAGCTAACTTCCAGTCTGGATCTGAAAACACGCCAACGGAATAGGCGTAGTGGCTAGAAGCCTGCGACACGCTAGGTTTATCGGTGATCTCAGCGGTGCGCAGAATGTTATTATGCCCATAAATTAAGGTGTTTCCGTCAACGTTGAGCGCCATGTAATCAACATAGGGCTTTTGTGGCTCAAGGATGAAGTTAGACAGCATAGCAATATGGAAAACGTGGATCATGCCGCTTGAGGGATCGGTGCGGGTGGGAACCCAATAGATAAGCGTCGGACTGCCGCGCTTAACCAGCAGTGCCGCTTTTAGCATCAAATTGTGGCCAGGTTTTGCAAAAGGGGGAAACATGGTGCCCAGCGAATAATCTCGGTGACCAAACAGGCTGGAGCAGAAAATAAGCCCCTCTTTGACTAACAAAATTGCCCGTACAGTTTGTAATTGAACAGACATATTCAACAAGCGTGGCTGTGCCTGTGGGCAAGTGCTATTGATCAGCTCATTATGCGTAGTAGAAATGTCATTGGCTGAACTGAGCAAATGATCGATTTGCTTTACGGCAGAAAGAGCAGCTTTATGCTGTGCTGAATGAACGGTATCAAGCTCTTGGCTATAGCGCCCCCCCATAGAAATCGTAAAAGCAAATAGTCCTGCTCCAGCGGCAAGGAATAAACGATAGATACGATACTTTTTAACTGCCACTTTCGAAAAGCGCATCAGGCATCCCTTAACAGGAAAATCCTAGCCAACATACCGTCAATGAATGGTTCACTCTTTGCGTAAGTGTAGCTATTGAAAAGAAAATGTGCGTGGATAGTAACGTAAATATGAATGAAAAATCGATATTGTGAAATGAATAAAAAACGTTGGCTGAGTAAAAGTGAGATTAATTAAGAATTATCCAGCCCAAGCCTGTTGTTTTACATACAGACTTAGAGAAAATTCTCACTAATTATAATTTATGATTATGTGTTTTATTTTGCGATGTGAATAAAATATGTATTCACGGAAAAGAAAACCATCCTTGATGACAAGGATGGTTTTGGAGACTAATGCGCTATCTGTTGATGTAATGCGATAATCTCGCGCCCTAACTCCATCAACATAATGGCATTCATCAGATGATCTTGTGCGTGTACCATGACCAGATGCACAGGAATTTTTCCAGTGCCTTCATCCATTTCAATGAGCTTCGTTTGCACATGGTGAGCTGACGATAAGGCTTCCTGCGCCTGCTGCATGTAGGTTTCTGCCTGAGCGAAATCCTTATCTTCACGAGCACACCGGATCGCCTGAAAAACCAAACTGCGCGCATAGCCCGAGTTCGCAATCAGTTCCATGACTTCATTTTCAAGATCCATCTTAAGCTCCTTCAATGAGAGCAAGCGCTTGATCTAAAACTTTGTCGCCTTTCATGGTGCCATAGGCCATCATGTCAATGCAGGCGATTTGTTTACCCTGTTCCTGCGCGATTTTTTCGCACTCGGGCAATTTGTAGCGGATCTGAGGGCCGAGTAGGGCAACGTCAAATTCAGCGGCACAGGTTTTATAGTCGCGAACGGACTTGGCACAAATCTCGACATCAATACCGCGGCTTTTCGCTGCTTCTTGCATCTTCTTGACCATCAAACTGGTAGACATACCTAAATCGCACACCAACAGAATCTTTTTCATGTTATTTCTCCAAATCGTTTAGCAAGTGCTGCATTAAAAGGGGGATTGGACGTCCAGAAGCCACGCTGCGGCCCTGTTCACGCCACAACGCGGTTCCGCTGATATCTAGGTGCGCCCAAGGTATATCGTCTGGGCAGAAACGGCTCAGAAAATAGGCTGCTGACGTGCTGATGGCGGCATTATTGGTTGGCGTATTGCACACGTCAGCAATGGCGCTTTCTACCTGCGGCGCGAAACGAGCGTCGAGGGGCAATGACCAGACTTCATCGCGAACTTCTCGCCCTGCCTGAGTCAGTTTGTGGCTCAGTTCTTGGTTCTGGCTCCATAAGCCGGTAAGGTCATATCCGAGCGCTTTCACTACGGCACCGGTGAGTGTGGCCATATCGATAATGTACTGTGGCTGCTGATCGTCTAAGGTGAGTTTACTGGCATAGGCGATGGCATCGGCCAGCACCAGTCGGCCTTCAGCATCGGTATTGTTGATCTCAACGTTCAGGCCAGAATAACTTGTGACAACGTCACCTGGTCGCATAGCGTCGGGGCCAATCATATTTTCTGCCAGTGCCAATACGCCAATCAGACGCACTGGTAATTTCAGCTCGGCGGCGGCGATAAGCAAACCAAAGACGTTGGCGGCGCCGCACATGTCGTATTTCATGGTATACATGCCGTTACCGCCTTTCAGCCATAGTCCGCCGGTATCGAACGTAATGCCTTTACCCACATAGGCACTAAATGGCCCTTGATCGCGTCCTTCATAGCGCAAAATCATCAGCCGGGGCGGATTGCTAGCACCTTTACCCACGGCGTGCAGCAAGCCTAAACCCTGTAACTTGATCTGATTTTCTTCCAGAATTTCGCAGCGGAGAGAGCGATAAGGCGCAATCAGTTTTTCTATTTCCGTAACGATAAATTCGGGAGTACAGCGATCGCTCGGTAAATCAGCAATTCGACGCGCAGCCATCATTCCGACGGATGTTGCCTTTGCTTCCCGCAGCAATTTTTCCAACGAGGTTTGATGGTGTGGCTGGCACCAGAGCGTGAGTTGCGTAATACGTTGGTTTTGTATCGTCGTGCTTTTTAAACCCAAATCACTCAACTGATAATCAAGATTAAGTAAGAAGATCAAAAGAGAAGTGAGTTGTGCGCGGTCAGTTTGGCTTTCAGTATCCCACAGGCTACAGTCAACGGTGAGCGCAGAACAGTGGGTTTTGCGCAGTAGAGGACGCAGCGCCGCTTGCAGTTTGTGGCTCGGGTAATCGAACCCATGGTCGGTTGGCAGCAAGGTAACACGACCAAAAGGGTGACAGCCGTAAGAGCAGTCTGCCACGGAGGTGGATGCGTCTTTCTGCAATGCGCATAGTAGTTCGACGTGGAGCCCTGCCTGAGCCAGTAAAGTACTGCTAGGAAATGAAATCAAATGGCTATCAGCGTCTGCGGATACTGAATAGTCGCTGGTTACCTGAGACTTAATCATATTGAGGTTCTCCGATAGGGGCACGGATGCGCGCGGCATAATCAGCCATCCATTGTTCATCAGCAGGGGCGTAGTGGGTGTGATCGTCCCGGCGCTCGGCTAAATAAACGGTGGCTGGCAAGTCGCGTGTAGCGACGACGAATGAAAATGTTTGGATATTCGTGGATACGCCAAATTCTCCGAGGCGGTTCATACACACGACGGACAAATCGCCAACGCGGCCAAAGCGTGCCATCAGTTTGTCTTCCAATTCGCCGATAACGGAATCAGCAGCGTCTTGTGGCGACATGCCGCCTTCCATACGACGGACGATTTCGTAGCTGGTGCAGCCCTTCATCAGATCCTCACCAACGCCGGTGGCGGTGGCAGCACCGATTTGACTGTCACAATAGAATCCAGAACCAATGATCGGAGAATCGCCCAAGCGGCCGCGACGTTTCATAAACAGTCCGCTGGTGGACGTCGCCACGCTCATCGATCCGCGCTTATCCAAACCGATCATGCCTACGGTATCGTGGCCATCATAGGGGCTCAGACCACGATCGATAGTCTCATGACAGCGTTTACGATAATGCTGCAGGGCGCGTTCGGTTAGCATGGTTTTCTCGGGAAAACCTTGGCTAAGCGCCCATTCACGGGCGCCTACACCGACGAGTAAACTGTTAAAGCGCTCGCGGCTCAGGGCGTGAGCCACGCGAATCGGATTAGCAATGTCAACCAAATTGCCGACCGCGCCAAAGGCCAACGTATCGCCATCCATGAAGGCCGCATCTAGCTCGACTTCGCCATTCTCATTGGGTAAACCGCCGTAGCCAACGGATTTGTAGAATGGGAAGTCCTCCACTTCAGCAACGGCGTTAACCACCGCCTTAGCTGATTTTTCTCCATTCTTTAACGTTTCGCTGGCGCTGATGATGCCTTCGAGCGCCATGCGCCATGTTGCGATCATTCCCCACATGTAAAGCTCCTTATCCTGTGTATGGCGAGCACAAATTAGGCTTTTTCAGCCGTGCAATATTGCTTATCTAAAATGCGTAAGAAGGGCAGATACAACATTGCACCAATCAGGAGGTTTACAATTTGCATCAGACTGCCGCTGAGATGGCCGGTGACGATAAAACCGCTAATGACAGGCGGCAGCGTCCAAGGAATGAATACGCCGGTGGTGACAGCCACCATGCCGATTTTCATGGCAATGTATTGCACCGTCACTAGCACCAAAGGCACCAGATTAAAAGGGATTAACATGATCGGGTTCATGATGATAGGTAAGCCAAACAGAATAGGCTCATTGATATTGAAAACGGATGCTCCAGCCCCTAAACGAGCCACTTCGCGCATGCTTTTGCTGCGTGCGAAGAACAGCATGGCAATAACCAAAGACAGCGTGGCACCAGCGCCGCCCATCCAGATCATATCGAAAAACTGTTCGGTAATAATGTGTGGCGGCGTCACGCCGGCCTGAATGGCGGCAATGTTATCGGTCTGATTTTCCATCCAAAGTGGGCGAATGATGCCGTTCACCATGGAACCGGAGTTAATGCCGACCGACCACAGAATAGTAATCGATAGCACGGTTAGCAGTGCCCCTACGTAAGAGGTACCAAAATGGCGTACCGGCGTGGCGACTACCTGATAGATGAATTGATGAATGGTTTCATAACGGGTGTGCTCGAAGATAATGCGGATTGCAAGTACGAGTACAATGACGATGAGGGCGGGGATCAAGGCGGCGAAAGATTCCTGCACAGCAGGAGGAACGCCTTCCGGCATTTTGATGACCAGCTTTTTGCGCTTTAAGAAGCAAAACAGCTCGGTCCACAGCAAGGAGCCAATCATCGCGACAAACAGGCCTTTGCTCCCGATCCATTCAGTGGGAACGACGGTGAGGTTGCCAAGTGCTTCAACTTTGATGAACGGCGTTAGAATGAGGAAAGATACCAGTGCCAAAATTCCAGAGGATACACGGTCTTCTTCATAGTGTTCAGCTAAGCGATAGGCAACCAGAAAACTGATAAACAGTGACATAGTGGAGAAAACAGCGTTGAACGGGATCTCAACGATATTGCTCCAAGTGGAGCCAAACATGCCGCTCATAAACTGCTGATAGCTTTGGCTTGGAAACGACGAAATGATCAGTAGCACCGAGCCGACAATAATAAACGGCATGAATGAAACATAGGCTCCACGTATAGCGCACAGATGACGCTGTTGCGCAGCTTTGGCTGCCAGCGGCATAAGTTTTGCCTCTAGAAATCCTAAAACGTTGCTCATAGTGAACTCCGCAAAATTGGTTTTTATGATGAAGTAACGGAAAGAAGAGGTTCTTTATGCGGCGATTATGTGTGAATAGCGTAACGATAAAGTTGCGTTAGTTCACAATGTGACGGTTATGGCAAACAAGTCTCACATGATTGGATATCATAAGTGGAGTTTTCAACGGGGGATGTAATGGAAATAAAACTACATGCAAATGCAACGACTACGCCGCGCATCCGTCGCTATATTCAGCAGTCCGAAAAGAGCGACCGTGTATTGGCACAGGAGCTTGGCATCTCTGTCGCTACGGTACGTCGCTGGCGTCAGAGGCAAGACGTGGCCGATCAGCACACCGCACCTAAAAACGTGCACAAGGTATTGAGACCAGAGCAAAGTCTGCTGATCAACTGGCTGAGACAAAAGCTCATGATGCCGCTTGATGAATTGCTAATATTCGTCAATGTGGGAATGCAGCAAAGTGTTTCGCGAGCGGGTTTGGATCGTTATTTACGCCGCGGCGAGTTGGCGCATATGAATGTGCTAGAGGCCAAAGAACTACGTGGTAAAAAAGCGCTTAAAGTGGGGATTAAGCCGGGAAAATTACGGTTGTTTTATCAGCGAGTGAGTCTGTTACCCGAGGATGGCGGCGAGCATCATGTTTTGTGGGCACAAGAGGAGGTCAGTGGTTGGATTGCAGCACGCGCCTTTGCCGGTGCCTCGCCTATGCTGGTGGTACATTGGCTAACGTCGCTGATGACGGAAGTGCCTGCTGCTATACAATCTATTGAGACTGAAAATAAAAAGCTTTTCGGAAACGAATTGTCGCCCGATCATCCATTACAGAAATGGAGTGCTGAGCAGGGCTTACCTCTGACATTACGGGCGGAAGATACCACCGATATCACTCTAAGATTAGAGTGTGCGCTGAGCGAATTAATCCCTGCGCTTGTCGCGATGGATTTAGATAGTTATTTGCAACAGATAAGTGTTCAGTACAACCAACAGTGGCCGCAGAAGAAATTAGGCGACATGACGCCTGAAATGTTTTGGGCAAGGCAGGGGGATTCTTATTAACGTACAGCGGAGGCTTCAGTATTTTGTATATTAGAGGTGTGACACCCGAGAATCTCATGGTGAAGTGAGAGACTCGGGCTTAAGAACTTACTTAATCACACTGAACTTTAATGGCCAAACCACCGCGAGAGGTTTCGCGGTATTTCGCATTCATGTCTTTACCTGTTTCATACATCGTTTCGATGACTTTATCCAGAGAAACACGTGGCTCAGAGGTTCGCTGTAATGCCATGCGCGATGCGTTGATCGCTTTAACCGATGCAATGGCGTTACGTTCGATGCAAGGAACCTGAACCTGACCCGCAACAGGGTCACAGGTCAGCCCCAAGTTGTGTTCCATTCCGATTTCAGCGGCGACACATACTTGCTCTGGGCTACCGCCAAGCAGCTCGGTCAGGCCGGCAGCGGCCATTGAGCAGGCAACGCCCACTTCACCCTGACAACCGACCTCGGCACCTGAGATTGACGCGTTCATTTTGTACAGTGCACCCACTGCGCCGGAAGCTAAGAAGTAACGCACAAACACTTCTGGCGTAACAGGTTCAATAAAGTGGTTATAGTAGGCCAATACCGCAGGAACGATCCCGCAGGCACCATTGGTTGGCGCTGTAACGACGCGCCCGCCAGCGGCGTTTTCCTCGTTAACCGCCAAGGCAAACATATTTACCCAGTCGATAACGGTCATTGGATCTTTGTCATATTTGTCGGTCGTAACCAACATACGGCGTAGGGCTGAGGCACGACGCGGCACGCGTAATGGCCCCGGCAATAGACCTTCGGTGTTTAAACCACGATCGATGCAGGCCTGCATGGTTGCCCATACGTCACCAAAGTAAGCATAGATCTCTTCTTTGGTATGCAGAGCCAATTCATTCTTCATGACTAACCCGCTGATAGACAAGCCGGTTTCTTTGCAATGATCCAGCAGTTCTTGGGCTGAATGGAACGGATAAGGTACGGTAACGCCGCCAGCCTGATCTTTGCCGAAGTGTTCTTCGTCAACGATAAAGCCACCGCCGATAGAGTAATAGGTTTTGCTGTAGATCACCTTGTCACCGGCAAACGCATGAATTTGCATGCCGTTTTCGTGCAGGGACAGGTTGTCGCTGCGGAAATTCATTCCGCCTTCACGTGGGAAATCAACCTCATGCTGGCCATTAGCCAACAGCAGGCGCTGACGTTGCTCGACGTCGCGAATAAAGCCCGGGATTGCGTCAATATCAACGGTGTCAGGCATATTGCCCGCCAAACCCATGATGATCGCAATGTCAGTATGATGGCCTTTCCCCGTCAGGGAAAGAGAGCCATAAACATCGACGGAAATGCGCGTGACAGAAGGTAGCAACCCTTTATCAATCAGATCGTCGACAAACTGTTTGCCGGCTTTCATCGGGCCCACGGTATGTGAACTAGAAGGGCCGATACCGATCTTAAACATGTCGAAAACGCTAATCACGTTGGGACTCCTTAGTAGACATTGTTCTCATAAGAACACCGAGTGCTCCGTGAGATGCTGTCTTTATATAAAAGTTATTATACCCGTTATAGGGTACAGACTGCGGATAACGGATTTGCCACCGTTGGTCCGTGGTTTTTTCTGGTGCTTTTGCTCTAACGTCCAATGCTTTTGCTGCCGTGGAAGCAGGTTCACATTATAAAAATTAATGTAACATTTCGCATCATGGTCACGTCATGATAAAAACGCGCCAACAATAGCCGAACTTTATGGGTGACGCACGTCCAATCCTTCATTTTATCTATCTCAAACGCAAAAAAATCGATTAACCCTACATCGGGTAAGGATTGGACGCGTATTTATGCGACAAATACGTCCTGTTTTCACTGGGCCTTAAGCAAAATCAGACCGGGTATGATGAAAAAAATCTCGCTCTGTACATCTCGCATTTCATAGTGACTTATCAATGATATTGCGGCATATGCCAGATAAATCAAGCGACGACGGGCGAATTTACCCGTATTTACCAAAGGTTATTGTATTTACTTTAGCCGATCACAGAAAAAAGAGAGTGACTGGGATCGAGGAATACCTAATCAGTCCGGATGGACGAGGGGAATTTAGCTTTGGATTAGTTTTTTTGATGAAAATAAGAGGCGAAGAATTCGATAGCCACCAGAGATAATAGACTAACAATGAACCTGCTGAGCGAGCCGACGAATGATGGCTGCCGTCATTCCCCAAACAAAAAAACGCTCATACCACGAGAGATAAACTCGGTGGCTGTGACCACGTCGGTGAATGTCTAGCGGGTGGTAGCGTGAGAGTGCGAGAGCCTCATGAAGTGGCATTTCAAATACCGCAGCAACTTCGTCCTCGCTGGCGATTGGTGTGATGTCGGCTGGCAACAGGCCGACGATAGGGGTCACGTGAAAACCGGTTATACTATCCACCGCGGGAAGCTGCCCAAGGATATGAACAGATTCTGGCGGCAGTGCGATTTCTTCATGAGCCTCACGCAGGGCGGTGTAAATCAGTGAACCGTCGGTGATGTCGGCTGCGCCGCCAGGGAAGGCTACTTGACCAGCATGTTTGCGTAGATGGCTAGATCGCTGAGTTAATAGCAGCGTGGGCCGTGGGCGATTGACTATCGGGATGAGCACCGCTGCTTGACGTAGGTTATGCCCTTCATGGGTCGGTAAAGGCGACTGAAGCTGAAAGCGTGTCACAAATTCAGCGAGCTCAGGGCTAAGCTGCATCATGACAATATCTCCATATCGCCAAGTATCGGCAAGATTTTCCCTACCTTGTCAAAGGTTTCCTGATACTCCGCGTCAACCTGACTGTCGGCCACAATACCACCGCCAGCCCAGCAATGTATTTGGCCGTTTTCGGCTAATAACGTGCGAATGGTGATGCTTGTATCCATATTGCCACAGCAACTGATATAGCCAATGCTGCCACAGTAGGCATTACGCCGATGAGGCTCAAGTTCCTCGATGATTTGCATGGCACGAATTTTTGGTGCACCGGTGATAGAGCCACCAGGGAAGCAGGCGCGTAATAAATCAGTCGCGTTGAGCGTTTCTGGCAACGTAGCCGTGATAGTACTAACCAAATGGTGCACGGCGGGAAAAGGCTCAACCACAAACAATTCAGGCACCCGCACGCTGCCGGCTAGTGCGACTCTGCCAACGTCGTTTCGCATCAAATCGACAATCATCAAATTTTCAGCCTGATCTTTCTTGGAATCAGCCAGCTTCTGCGCTTGGATTTTATCGGCCTGTGGATCGGCTAAGCGAGGCAGGGTACCTTTGATGGGGCGTGTTGAAATCTGCTTTTGTTCCAATTGCAAAAAACGCTCGGGAGAAACGCTTAGAATCGCACTGTCCGGCAGGCGGATAAAGGCGGAGAAGGGAGCGCGATTTTGCGCATTTAAGCGTAAAAAGGCTTGCCACTCGTCGCCCTGATAGCGAGCACTAAAACGCTGAGTGAGGTTAATTTGATAACAATCACCGGCGTGCAGGTAGTCGTGAATTTGGGCAAAACGTTGGTCATATTCGGCTTTGGTGAGATTAGCCTGCCAGCCAGACGTCAGTTGAAAATGTTGAGGTGGCTGAGTTGTCTGGCGGCTCAGCCAGTCAAGCCGAGACTGTGCATCACCATGAGCCAGCAGCGTTAAACGCTTGAGTTGATGATCGGCAACTAACGCCCAGTCATAAATGCCTACCGCCATATCCGGCGTAGTGAGATCGGCGAGAGCTAACGCAGGCAACGTTTCAAAACGGCGTCCGAGATCGTATCCCCATAGGCCAACGGCACCACCACAAAACGGTGTGTCTTCTTGCTCACTCATCTTTGGGAGCAGTCGCTGTAGTTCTTCTTGTACGAGAGAGAGGGGGTCCCGCGTGCTGTAACGCACTTCACTCTGTTCTGCGACGGCGGTTTGTTCACCGCGCGTGGTTAAGGTCAGAATCGGCTGGGCAACCAGAATATCAAAACGGTTATGCGGATGGTTTGCCCCACCAGAATAAAGCAACATCGCCCACGGTTGCTGCGCAAGTGGCGCAAAATAATGCAGAATGGCATCCGGGGTATACTTTAAATCAATGCGTGACAGCGAAGCAGACGATGAGGTAGTGGCATTCATGAACGATAGATCACTTTTATTTGTTATGCAGGTTTTGCCTGGTCAAGCATATATAAGGCGATCATAAGCCTACCACAAATCAGCGGCAAGATTAGGTGTTAAATTGCCATGCAATGTCTAGGCTTGTGGCGGGATTACGGCTATACTCACGCCCCCGTATTAACATTCAGCAGCAGGAGTTATTGATGAACAGCGGAATGCCAGCGTTATCACATACAGAACAGCAAGTGGCTGCCGATCGCATTCATAGACTGATGGAGCAAGGTATGAGCAGCGGTGAAGCCATCGCTCAGGTCGCCGCGGAAATTCGCGCCAACCATACCGGTGCACATATTCAAGTCTCGTTTGATGACGAAGACGAAGATTAATCAGTCAGAAAGCGGCGCGGACTCCTTTCCGCGCCCCTATGTTTTATCCCTTCACTACAACGCTATTGCTGACCTGTTTAGCGAGCGCAATGGCTTTCTCAACGGTTTCATCATAGGCCAGCGCGACCCCTAAACGACGTGTGCCGTCAATTTCAGGTTTGCCGAATAATCTCAGCTGTGTCTGCGATTGCAGTGCATTGCGTGTGTTGTCAAAAACGACATCATTGCTGTGCAGTTGGGGCAGGATCACCGAAGAGGCGCTTGGACCAAATTGGCGGATTGTGCCGATAGGTAAACCGAGGAAAGCGCGCACATGCAGCGCAAATTCTGATAAATCTTGAGAAATCAGTGTAACCATACCGGTATCGTGCGGGCGAGGTGACACTTCGCTGAAAATGACGTCATCACCGCAAACAAAAAGCTCAACCCCAAACAGGCCATAACCCCCTAACGCGGTGACCACTTTACCGGCAATGTCGTGTGCTTTTGCCAACGCGATATCGCTCATGGCCTGTGGCTGCCAAGATTCGCGATAGTCACCGTCTTGCTGGCGATGTCCAATGGGCGCGCAGAAGTGTAAGCCGTCGCAGGCATTGATCGTCAGCAGCGTAATTTCAAAATCGAACTTTACTAAGCCTTCAACAATAACTTTGCCTTCGCCGGAACGGCCTCCGGATTGTGCATACTGCCACGCCTGTGCCATGTTGTCGGCACTGCGGATCAGGCTTTGTCCTTTACCTGATGAGCTCATCACTGGTTTGATAATGCAGGGGAAACCGATTTCCTGTGCAGCCTCATTGAACTCGTTTTCTGTATCGGCAAAACGATAGCGGGATGTAGGCAATTGAAGTGTCTCAGCGGCAAGACGACGTATACCTTCGCGATTCATGGTGAGTTGAGTGGCTCGAGCACAAGGAACGACTTTTTGACCATCGCGTTCAAGCTCTACCAGCATCGACGTCGCAATCGCTTCAATTTCCGGCACGATAAAGTCAGGCCGTTCGCGTTCAATCACCGCCTTCAGTGCCTGGCCGTCAAGCATGTTAACCACGTGACTGCGATGTGCAACCTGCATAGCCGGTGCATCGGGATAGCGGTCAACGGCGATGACCTCGATACCCAAACGCTGGCATTCGATAGCTACTTCTTTGCCTAATTCCCCTGAGCCCAACAGCATGACGCGGGTAGCATGTGGGCGCAGCGCGGTTCCAATTGACAACATAATGATCATCCTAAGTTCGAGCCAAAAAGTCAGGCGCAGTATATACGAAAACGTTTGCGTATTGGCATCCGATTCTATTTAGCCACTGAAAAAAGAACAACAAATGCTTTTTGTTAGATTAGGCGGCGTTTTTTGCGGCAGATAAGTGGACTAAAAGCACATAGCTGGCTAATTATTGTTGGGTGTCATTAGTTTGCAATTCAGATTATTGACATGGAATACAGTGATAAGGCGCAAAAATATATTTTTCAGCGCGAAAGCCTTTAGGCTCGTTGAAAGTTTATTGTTTATTTGTATGATAATTATATTGTATGATGATTGCAGCCTTAGGTGGGGCGGGATCCCCTCCCTGTGTTGAATTTTGGTAGATTGAAAACAGTTATGGCCGCGCAGCAGGAGGGTTAGTGCGGTATAGGGGATGTAAGCAATGAGTTCGACATGTGTTATTGATTCAGAAATAAAAGCAGATAACTGGTACCGAATCGCTGAGGAAATGCTTAGCCAAGCGGGGATCACGATTAACGGCAATCAACCACAGGATATCCGAGTCAAAAATCCCGAGTTTTTTCATCGCGTGTTACAAGAGGGATCTTTGGGGCTGGGCGAAAGCTATATGGATGGCTGGTGGGAATGTGACCGCCTAGATATATTTTTCCAACGTATTTTAGCCGCCGAGCTTGATACACATTTGCCTAAACATTTCAGTGATATTGTGCGTATTGCCTCAGCGCGTATCTTTAATTATCAAACTCGCAAACGGGCATGGATCGTAGGCAAAGAGCACTACGATTTAGGCAACGATCTATTTTCTCGTATGCTTGATCCCTATATGCAGTACTCCTGCGCCTATTGGAAAGATGCCGAAACGCTTGAACAAGCTCAGCAAGCCAAGCTGCGGATGATCTGCGAAAAACTTCAGCTCAAACCGGGGATGAAGTTGCTGGATATTGGCTGTGGGTGGGGCGGATTAGCACAGTTCGCCGCTCAAGAATACGGTGTTTCTGTACAGGGCGTAACCATTTCTGCTGAGCAGCAGAAAATGGCTCAAGACCGTTGTGCGGGGCTTGATGTCAAAATATTGCTACAAGATTACCGTGATTTGGATGAGCAGTTTGATCGCATCGTATCGGTAGGGATGTTTGAGCATGTTGGACCTAAAAACTACCGTACCTATTTCGAAGTGGTTGCTAAAAATCTGAAACCAGATGGGTTATTTTTGTTGCATACCATCGGTTCCAACCAAACCGACCTCAATGTTGATCCATGGATTAATAAGTATATCTTCCCGAATGGATGCTTACCTTCAGTGGCACATATTGCTTCGAAAAGCGAAGATCTGTTTGTTTTGGAAGACTGGCACAATTTTGGCTGTGATTATGATCGCACGCTAATGGCATGGTATGACGCATTCCAGCAAAGCTGGCCAGAGATTAAAGATAACTACAGCGATCGTTTTTATCGCATGTTTACCTATTATTTGAATGCCTGCGCTGGTGCGTTTCGTGCGCGAAACATCCAGCTATGGCAGGTGTTGCTAAGTCCGAAAGGGGTGGAGGGCGGAATTCGCGTTCCTCGCTAACATGCCTTTTAACGTGAGTTAAAAAACCGCAGCGTGGCTGCGGTTTTTTGCTTATAACACAAGGTGGAATAAAATGTTCATAGATTCTAGATAGCATCGTTGATGTTTACTCCTTGAGCACTTCATCTTAAAAACAAACCTATCGTAATTGACTCTTCCTCACCTTTTCTGGATACCATCATAATAGCATGGGGTTATATTGTCTTATTTCACACCGGTAGTCGCGTCCTGATTCAGCCTATTTTCTCAACAGTGAAGTTGTATTTGTGACACGTGTCTCGGTTTTATTTGCTAATGTTTTTGCTTAGACATAAAAAATAATGTAAGACATGCGGTTTTATTTTATTCTATTGATTAATAATGTTTTATTTAAATTTTCAGATGATTGCATAAGCTAATATTTAGCAATTAAAAGAAAAAGAGAAGATATAATCTGAAGCATTTAAGCTTTGCTCGCTTTCGTTATGAAATATTTGCGCTGAGCATAAAACTATGCGTTAATAGCGTCGCCTGAAAACTCTGCGCACTGGTCTTAGATTTGACCTATCCAATGCTTAGATTTATATTTTCACTTATTTTTTGATGGGTGTTTAATTATTTCTCAGCAAAGTCAGGTCTTGTCAGTTACGCGGGATAATAGGTCTACCATGCCCTTTAAGGGCAAGCAATTTTAAGTAAAGGAAAGTTCAATGAGCAAGAAAACTGGTCACGTTAAATGGTTTAACGAAAGCAAAGGATTTGGCTTCATCACTCCTGCTGATGGTTCCAAAGATGTATTCGTCCATTTCTCTGCCATCAAGAGTGACGGCTTCAAAACTCTGGCTGAAGGCCAGCAGGTAGAATTCGCCATTCAGGACAGCCCACGTGGCCCGTCTGCGGCTGATGTTATTGCGCTGTAATTAAGCTGATATTATCATGCTGACAAAACCCGCCGAGTGCGGGTTTTTTGCATTTTAGCCTCAGAATGGATCCAAGCAATGACTAATGAAAATATTACCTTTCAGTTCGCAGAGCCCCAGCACCTTGCCGCGCTGGCTGAGGTTGAACGTTTAGCCGCTGAACAATTTCCCGCTGATAGACTTCCTGAATCGTTGCGCCACACAACGGTCTCTGCAGAGCGGTTAGAGATAGCTCAGCGCGCGCAGAATTTGTGGGTAGCCCTGCGCAATGAGAAACCGATTGGTTTTGTCATGCTTGAAACTCATGGAAAGTTTGCGCTTTTAGCTGAAGTGAGTGTACTACCAACATTTAGCCAACGTGGTATTGGACACTATTTAGTGGATCATGCTTTGGTTGCCGCTCGCCAGCGCGGGTTCAGCGGAGTAGGGTTGACCACTTTTCTTGATCTACCTTGGAACGCACCTTTTTACCAAAAAGTTGGCTTCACGTTAGTCGGTGATGAACAGTTCCCCGTTTTAGAACAATTTCTGCATGAAGAGCGCAGCGCTGGCTTAGTGCAGAGGGTTGCGATGTATTATTACTTTTAGATTTAATCCTAGGCGTTATTCCTCGCGCTCATCAATTTTGCAGTAGAAGATAAAAATACATATACTGATTTTATATACAGTATGGTTGGAGTGATTTATGTCCGTTGAAATTCAGTACGTCGTCGTTCGTGATGGAGTTGAAAAAATGACCTTTGCCAGTAAGAAAGAAGCTGATGCCTACGATAAGATGCTCGATCTGGCTGACAATTTGGGCGAATGGCTGAAAATGTCACCTTTGGATATTGAGGATGACACGATAGAAACGCTGAGCTTTTATCTAGCCGAGCATAAAGACTCACTCTCTCAGCTGCTGCGTGGAGGCTCATTGGCGTCGTTAAAGAGTACTGAAGAAAACAAAAAATCCGAAAAAAAGGTTAAAGTTGCGATTGATAACGCAGCCTAGTGTTTTAGTTCACATATTATTTACTTCTCTGGATCTAGAATGAAACGTGAGATAACATTTTATAGCCGTTTTGAATCTGACATCTTGTCAGGCAAGAAAACTATCACCATTCGCGACAGTAGCGAATCTCATTTTGAGAAAGGAGAGTTGCTCAGCGTCAGTCGTAATGAAGATGGACAATATTTTTGCACGATTGAGGTTGATAGCGTCACTCCAGTACTGATGAACGAGCTGACAGAGGTTCATGCGGCACAAGAGAATATGACACTGGGCGAGCTGAAGCAGGTGATCAGCGAGATTTACCCAGGACTGAATGAATTGTATGTGATTAGTTTTCACATGCGATAGCACGCCGTGTCGCGTTCAGCACACAGAGCGTGCGTTCATACGATGGAGTAGTCGGCAGCGGTGAGGAAGAGCTCCGCGCTAAAGCTTAAAGAGGATCTAAGATGAACAAAATTGCGTTAAGTGTGACTGGACTGGTATTTGCCTTTTCTGCCGGAGTCGCTCAGGCTCAACAGAGTGAGCAGAGAGTGGTGACGATCGCAAATTGTGAGCAAACCACGGCGACTCAGTTGTCTACTATGGTGAAAAACGATTTCTTGCAAAACCGCCTGCCACGCTGGGCCGATGATAAAAATCTGTTAGGCACCAGCACTCCAGTCGTGTGGGTTAATCAGGATCAGGTCACTCAAAATGGAAACGATTGGCAGCTTTTGTTGACGGTTCGCGGTACTAAGATTGATAAGACCTATACCGTAAAAGTTGATTGCAAAGCAGGCAAGCTCGAATATTCGCATCCGCAATAAATTTGTCGGTTCATCATTGGAAACCTCTTTATTAATAGATAAAGAGGTTTTTTATATTCTAGCAGCACGGTAAAACCCCACAGGTACTATGTATTAACCTCGCGATATATCTGCGCAATCATTAAATTCCTTTGTTATTGCTCTAACGCTGAAACTTTAAAATAGAAAGCATAAAGAAACATTTTTGACTGGTAAATTGCTATAAATAACAAATCTTGGTCTAAAAATTTCCGTTATTGTGAAATCTAAGTCTGAAAATTTTATTTATCAGGATAAAAGTGCTAAATTCATGGTTTCTTTCTTCAAGAAATATCATGTAAAATAGTTTTGTCATAAAACCTATCTTTTTGAAAAGTAAAAACTATTTGGCCAATTTTTGACGATTTTATACGCCATATGTTGGTTGTTAATGGTTTTTACATGTTAGCGCATTCTCAGAAATGGCCTATTTAAGTGTTCGATGTGATGGTTGATAGTGGCTTTAGCCCGCTAATTTTTCAACTTAATGCTGATAGTTGTTAGCAGTAATCAATACTTATTTTATGACTTTGTTTAAGTGTTTTGAGATTAGAGAGAACTAATCTGAATGCAGTTAAATCAAGCATCACTTTATTAATAATTAGATAACAAAATGAATAATAAGCACTATAATGTTTTGGGAATGCCAGCCCCAAATGTTTCTCCTTTGGAATTAGAGATTGCGTTGCAAGCAGCGTTGCAATCCGCCTTCACAGAGCATGAGTTTTATTTAGATTACCAGCCACAGTGTAATATTAAAGGCACATTGCTTGGCGCAGAAGCATTAGTGCGTTGGCACCATCCACAACAAGGCATCCTGCAGCCCTCAGATTTCTTAGACTCACTTGAGCGCTTTGGTTTGATGCAGACATTAAACCTTTGGCTGATCGATCAGGTATGCCAGCTGTTGCAGCATTTGCATCAGGCAGTTTCATCTGATTTGGCCTTGTCGTTTAATTTGCCACTCGCTCAGCTTTACACTCAGGGTTTTATCGATCAGCTCGCTGTTTATATCGAACGTTATGCAATACCCGCAGATAAGTTAGTTATTGAGCTGTTGGGCAATAACGAACTTTTTAGTGACGAGATAATTCTTGCGGAATTAGAACGATTACGCGCATTGGGCGTCGGTTTATCCATTGATCATTTTGGTGAAAACTATCAGTTATTGGCACTGCTAAAAGATCTCCCGCTGACACAGATAAAAATACCAGGGGAGTTAATTCAGGCCCTTGCCAAACCTGAGGCGAGCCAACTGGTTGAACATCTGATCTTGATCGCCAAGGCGCTGAATATGAATATTGTGGCCGAACATGTTGAAACTGCTGAGCAGTTTAAGCAGTTGGAAGAATTGGGATGTCCGGCGCTTCAAGGCTTTTATCTGTTTAGCCCAATGAGTGAAAAAAAGTTTTTAATTGTGAGTAAACAACTCACCGAGATCCGCAGGTCGTATACTGATGTTGATAAGGAAGCGTTTTGTCCTATCGACAACAAGCGTTAAACTTTCCGCCCCGCACATCGGCGATGGTGTCATATCCGTCGGACAAGTAGGGTGCATGAATATTCTTGGTCATTCATTCGTCAGGAATTAGCGCTATCGAGTTACGAAGTATCAGATCACAGGCGGTAAGTGTACACAATGAATAAAGCACCGGTTGCAGCAAAACATCCGCACGTCATGGAAATCCATGGCGACACTCGAACCGACAATTACTATTGGCTGCGCGACGATGAACGCAGTGATGATGCGGTTCTTAGCTATCTTAAAGCTGAAAATGCTTATACTGAAGCCTGTATGCGCGGCGAAGAAGCACTCCGTCAGCGGTTATTTAGTGAAATGGTTGAGCGCATTCCGCAAGAAGATGAATCGGTGCCTTATCAGCGAAATGGCTATCGGTATCAGTCTCGTTATAAGCCAGAACAGGAATATGCGCTTTACGTGCGCCAGAAGGTTGATACTGGTGAGAACGCGGAATGGGATCTGCTCGTTGATAGTAATGAACGCGCGCAGGGGCATGATTTCTACGCCTTGGGTGGACTTGAGGTTAGCCCTGATAATCAACTAATGGCAATCGCCGAAGATTTTCTTTCGCGCCGCCAGTATGACATTCGCATTAAGCGTTTAGGCGATCAGAGCTGGTACGATGAAGTGCTGGAAAATACCGCTGGTCATTTTGAATGGACGAATGATTCAGCCTCGCTTTACTACGTGCGTAAACATCCACAGACGTTGCTGCCATATCAGGTATATCGCCATCGTCTGGGGACTTCTGTGGCGGACGATCAGCTCATCTATGAAGAAACGGATGACACGTTTTATGTGGGTTTGGAAAAAACGATCTCTAACAAATATATCCTGATCCATATTTCTAGCACGACCACGTCTGAAATATTAATGCTGGATGCGGATGATACCGATGCAACGCCGCAGACGTTCCTCACTCGCCGTCGCGACCATGAATATAGCCTCGACCATTATCGTGATAGGTTTTATATCCGCTCGAACAAAGAGGGTAAAAACTTTGGTCTCTATCAGTCGGCTTCTGCCGATGAGAAAGCTTGGCAGCCGATTATCTGCGCGCGTGATGATGTCATGCTTGAAGGCTTCAGTCTCTTCAAAGATTGGCTGGTGGTGGAGGAGCGTGAGCAGGGATTAACCCATCTACGTCAGATCCACTGGCAGTCTGGCGAGGAAAAACACATTCGTTTTGACGATCCCACTTATATGACGTGGCTGTCGTTTAATCCAGAGCCGGATACCGCACTGCTGCGCTATGGTTATTCATCGATGACTACGCCAAGTTCTGTTTTCCAGATTGATTTGGATAGCGGTGAGCGAACTTTGCTGAAGCAACAAGAAGTGAAAAACTTCGATTCGGGCGCATACCGCAGCGAACGATTATGGGTTTCCGCTCATGATGGGGTCCAGGTACCAGTTTCCATCGTTTATCGTCAGGATATGTTTAAGGCTGGACAAAATCCGGTGTTGGTTTACGGCTATGGCTCTTATGGTAGTAGCATGGATCCGGCGTTTAGCATCAGCCGTTTGAGCCTGTTAGATCGTGGTTTTGTCTTTGCGTTAGCGCATATTCGTGGCGGTGCTGATCTCGGTCAACAATGGTACGAGGACGGTAAACTGCTTCATAAGCAAAATACGTTCAGCGATTTTATCAGCGTAACGCAGCATTTGGTTGATGAGCAGTACGCCAATCCTAAGCAAGTATATGCCATGGGCGGTAGCGCCGGTGGTTTACTGATGGGAGCGGTGGTGAATCAGGCTCCTCAGCTCTATCACGGGATAGTGGCTCAGGTGCCTTTTGTCGATGTTGTCACGACGATGTTGGATGAATCTATCCCCCTGACAACCGGTGAGTATGACGAATGGGGTAACCCAAATGATGCTGAATACTATCACTATATCAAGCAGTACAGCCCTTACGATCAGGTGAAAGCCCAAGATTATCCGCATATGCTGGTGACCACTGGGCTCCATGATTCCCAAGTACAATATTGGGAACCCGCCAAGTGGGTGGCAAAATTGCGCGATATGAAGACGGATAATAATCAGTTGCTGTTGTATACCGATATGGATGCAGGGCACGGAGGTAAATCAGGGCGCTTCAAAGCTTATGAGGATATTGCCTTGGAGTATGCTTTTATTCTGGCCTTAGCCGGTATTCATCAGTAAATTTTAAAGCCTATGCTTTCGTGCGTAATATCGCCTCAAGCATAGGCTTTTTTATTGAAAATTTTTCTCTATTCGCAAGGATCCTCTGATGCCTTTTCTCTCAATAAATGACCGTCAAATACACTATATCGATCGCGGCGAAGGCTTGACGTTGCTGCTGGGTCATAGCTACATGTTTGATTCAAACATGTGGGCGCCTCAAATCGAGGCGTTAAGCCAGCACTTTCGCGTTATTGCACCTGATTTATGGGGACACGGGAAGTCAGACCCGCTGCCGCAATCGCGGCATTCTCTGAAGGATTTAGCTTGCGATCACCTTGCGCTCATTGATGCATTAGGCATCAACGAATTTGCGATCGTAGGGCTTTCCGTTGGGGGAATGTGGGGGGTAGAACTCGCGGCGATGGTTCCCGAACGTGTGCGAGCCTTGGTGTTAATGGATACTTTTGTTGGGCTAGAGCCTGAAGTGACATTCAAAAAATATGATGCGATGCTTAATGCGATCGAGGCGGCTGGAAAAGTGCCTGCTGCGTTAGTTGAACAAATTGCCCCCATGTTTTTCCGCCGTGACCCCTTGCCGCATTTAGTCGAAGCATTAGCCGCGCATTTAAGTGATATGTCTGAATCGGCTTTACGCCAAAGTATTGTGCCACTAGGGCGTATGATATTTGGCCGCGGCGATAACTGCCCGCTGCTTGAAGAGCTCGAAATGCCCGCATTGGTGATTACGGGTGAGCAAGATGCACCAAGACCACCGCTAGAAGGCTATCTGATGGCTGAATTGCTGAATTGCAAACAACTGATCGTCCCACAGGCAGGGCATATTTGTACGCTTGAACAGCCAGAGTGGGTCAACCAAGCCTTGCTGAATTTCCTAGCACCGTTGAAATGATGGGGCGTGATGATAGAGCAGTAAAACGCGGCTGATTTGATGCCTTTGCGAGATAAAAGAAGGGGCCTTTAGGCCCCTTGTTGCATTCACATACTGTCTAGATTCGTTAATTACCGAATTAGAACTGGTAAACAATACCCAGTGCAACGATGTCATCGGTGTTGATGCCAGCGTTGTTGGTGAAGCGGTTGTCATCCAGCAGGTTGATTTTGTAATCAACGTAGGTAGACATGTTTTTGTTGAAGTAGTAAGTCGCGCCGACATCAACATATTTAA
>ERZ827496.575-NODE-575-length-50820-cov-4.725815_pt1 | contig 50820 bp, 39 predicted proteins | sample MGYA00519769_ERZ827496 | MGnify/ENA primary metagenome ERZ827496 (study PRJEB31778, sample SAMEA3449327) | human gut metagenome | biome: human gut; feature: human-associated habitat; material: faeces | place: United Kingdom | collected 2010/2012 ...
TATGTTTGTTTGACACATCCATGATTGTCGGTAGTTTTACGTTTATTAGGTTTTGACATGTTTCGTTAAGAACGAAAGGTCACACGGACTTCGATATCTATGCGACCTTTCGGAAATCGGTGTTATGTTACACGTCTTTAGATACCTTCTTTAGCTCGGCGGATCTGTTCGGCATCGGTGTAGTTACGCGTCGGAACGTATCCTTGCAACGGAACGATCTTTTCGTGGATGATGTCCAAGAAGCTGTCCGGTTGCGGGAAGAACGCGTATTCCAGCTCGTAGGCCGGCGTGATCCAGTCGCGCGATCCCAGAACGACGGCGGGCGCGTCCAGGTAATCGAACGCCAGTTCGGTGATGTTGCGGGCCAGGTCGTTCAGGAACGAGCCGCGCGCCGTAGCGTCGCCGGCGATGACGATCCGTCCGGTTTTCTTCACCGAAGCGAGCACTTTCTCGTAGTTGAACGGAACGAGGCTGCGCGCGTCGATCACTTCGGCGCTCATGCCGTATTTCTCTTCGAGCGTTTTGGCCGCTTCGAGCGCGCGGTACAGCGTGGCGCCGATGGTCAGGATTGTGATGTCCTTGCCTTCGCGTTTCACGTCCGGTTCGCCCAGAGGAATTTCGTAGTATCCTTCCGGAACGCCGCCTTCGTGGAACTGCTCGCCCACGTCGTAGATACGCTGGCTTTCGAAGAAAATCACCGGATCGGTGCCCTGCAGAGCCGCATTCATCAAACCTTTGGCGTCGTACGGAGTAACCGGGAACACCACTTTCAGGCCCGGGATATGGGCTGCCAGCGACGTCCAGTCCTGCGAGTGCTGCGCGCCGTATTTCGAACCTACCGATACGCGGACGACTACCGGCATCTTCAGGATGTTGCCGCTCATGGCCTGCCATTTGGGTAGCTGGTTGAACACTTCGTCGCCGCAGCATCCGAGGAAGTCGCAGTACATGATTTCGGGGATTACGCGGCCGCCGCACATGGCGTATCCGATAGCCGTTCCGATGATGGCGGCTTCGGCGATCGGCGAGTTGAACAGGCGGTGGTACGGCAGCGCTTCCGTGAGACCGCGGTATACGGCGAACGCGCCGCCCCAGTCGCGGTTATCCTCACCGTATGCGATGAGCGTCGGGTCGTCGTAGAACTTGTTGATTATCGGCTCACAGAGACCGTCGCGTATGTTGTAGACCTTCATCTTCGGAACGGGCTTGCCGTTTGCATCCTTTGCGGTGCGTACCTTGGTAGCCATCTCCTTCAGACGGTCGCATTCCTCTCTCGGCTTGGTCATCTCCGCGGTGCGGGTCGGATCCATCGAGTGAACCTTCTGATTCGAGAACATGATGGAGGAGATAGCGTCGGGGGTCTTGTCAAGATCCATGCGCGGCGAGATGTCGTCGTTTATAGCGAGCTTGATGACCTCGGTCATACGGTCGATTATCGAGCTGTCGATAGCACCTATCTCACTCTCGGTTGCGATCTTGCCCTTGATGAGCTTTTCCTTGAATGCAGGGATAGGATCTGCAGCCTTCCATGCCTCGATCTCCTCAGGTGTACGGTATGTCGAGCTATCGGACGGTGAGTGTCCGGACACGCGGTAGGTTACGACGTCGAGCAGAGCCGGTCCCTTACCGTTTACGAGCAGCTCCTTCTTTCTTGTTACAGCGTCGATAACCGCAAGCGGATCGTAGCCGTTTACGCGCTCTGCGTGCATCATGGTCGGATTAAAGCCTGCACCGAGACGAGCTGCCATGTCGTAGCCCATCGTCTCGCCGCGGGTCTGTCCGCCCATGCCGTAATGGTTATTGAATACGTTGAAGAGGATAGGCATTCCCTCGCCCTTGCCGCCGTCCCAGAGCTGTGTTATCTGGTCCATGGAGGCAAAGTTGAACGACTCGAGAACGGGGCCTCTGCCGCATGCGCCGTCGCCGCAGTTTGCGACAACAATGCCCTTCTTGCGGTTGCTGCGCTTATAGAGCGCCGCGCCGAGCGCGATAGGTGCACCGCCGCCGACTATTGCGTTGTTCGGCATGATACCGAACGGAATAAAGAATGCGTGCATCGAGCCGCCGAGACCGCGGTTAAAGCCGGTAGTTCTTGCAAATACCTCTGCAAGCGCACCGTAGAGCAGGAAGTTTATCGCAAGCTCCTTGATGTCGCCGCCTGCGTTCATGTGCTTCTCAACGACACTGAGCACCGTTCCGCCGAGAAATTCCTTCATTATGTCGTACAGCTCGCCGTCCTCGAGCTTGTTTATCGAGGACAAACCCTTGGCAAGTATCTCGCCGTGGCTGCGGTGAGAGCCGAATGTCAGGTCGTTTATATCAAGCGAGTAAGCCTCACCGACGGCAGAAGCCTCCTGTCCGATGGAGAGGTGAGCGGGACCGGGGTTGTTGTATGCAACGCCGTTGTACTCGCTCTTGGTCTTGATCTCGTTGAGCATCGTCTCGAACTCGCGGATGATGCGCATATCGCGGTAGATGCGGAGAAAATCGTCCTTTTTATAGAGCTTTTTCTCCTCTGCAAGCGTCTTTTTGTATTGGCATACCGGAATATCCTCGAAGTGGATATAACCGGGGGTAAACGCCTTTTTGGGGTCAACGAACTGTGACTTTGGCATAACATGTCTCCTTTTATATTTAAGAATTATTTTTTACTTATCTCCGCCTCAGCGGGTCTTGTACATTATTCAGATTCGAGTGATGCCGTCCGGCGACGATTCACGGGGCGGCGCAATGCCGTCAGATACCGAACATTGCCTCGCGCAGCACCTCACCGACGGTGGGATGCGGGAATACCGTGCGCTGAACGTCGCCGACGCGCATGTGTCTGTCGACCATCATTGCGCAGCCGTAGATTATCTCGGAGGCGTATGTGCCTATCATGTGAACGCCGAGAATGTCCTTGTGCTCGCGTCCGATTATCAGCTTGATAACACCGTTTCCGCCCTCGTTCTCTGCGATATATCTGCCGCTGAGCTTGAGCGTTACGGTCTTGACGATAACGTCCAGACCCTTAGCCTTTGCGCTCTCCTCGGTCTCGCCGACCGCAGCGACCTCGGGATTTGTATATATGACCGACGGAATGGCTGAGTAGTTTACGCTGTCGCGGATGCCGAGGATATTGTTGATGCAGACCTCGCCCTCGCGGTATGCGGTGTGTGCAAGCATCGAGCGACCGTTTACGTCGCCTGCCGCCCATACGCCCGCAACATTCGTCTGACCGCGGTCGTTCGTCACTATCGCGCCTCGCTCGGTAAGCACGCCGATGTTCTCCAGACCTATGCCCGCCGTCATTGCGCGCCGTCCGATAGAGATGAGCACCTTGTCTGCGGGTGCGCTGAGCTGCTTTCCGTCAAGCTCGTAGTTCACGCAGTCGGTGCCGACCGACGTGACCTTTGCGCCGAGCAGGAACTCAACGCCGCGCGCAGTGTATTCCTTGCGCAGCATCGAGGATATCTCGAGGTCGGTAGGCCCGCCGATATGGTCGAGCATTTCAATGACCGTCACATGACTGCCGATGCTGTTGAAATAGGAAGCCATCTCAAGTCCGATACCTCCGCCGCCGATAACGACGAGTCTGCCCGGGACCTCCTTCATATCAAGGATCTCGTGATTGGTGAGTCCGAAGCCGCTCTCGACCGACTCGCGCAGCCCGGGAATAGGCGGGACCGATGCGGTAGAGCCTGTGCAGATGAGCAGCTGACGTCCGACATACTCGCCGTCGCCCGCGCGGACAACAAAGCCCTCCGCGTCGCGGCGCAGTATCTCGCCCGCCTCGGTCACTACATCTATGCCCGCGCGCTTCAGCGTCGAGCCGATGCCGCCGACGAGCATCTTGACCACCTTATTCTTGCGCTCGATAACATAGCTGTGGTCTATCGAGGCATCTCCGAGCTTTACGCCGTACTCGGCACAGTGCTTGGAGTAATCGAATATCTTAGCCGAATAGAGCAGCGTTTTTGTCGGAATACAGCCCTCGTTCAGGCATACACCGCCGAGCGCTCTCTTTTCGATAACGAGGGTCTTGAGTCCCCCATGTGCGGCGCGCTCCGCCGCATTATATCCGGCGGGACCTCCGCCGAGAATTATCAGATCATACATCCCCGTCTCCGTCCTTTCTCACTTAGCCATCAGAAGCCCGAAGTTCTCGAGACCGAGACAGAGCTCGCGCAGGAATCTCGCCGCCGGTGCACCGTCGAGCGCGCGGTGGTCGAAGGTGAGCGACAGCCCCATAGCGTCATAGAAAACATCCTGACCGTCGACCGTCTTTACCCTGCGCGTGATCGTTCCTACGCCGAGGATACCGGTCTGCGGCGGATTGACAACGGGAGTAAAGCTCTCGATGCCCATCGAGCCGAGATTTGTGACGGTGAACGAGCCGCCGCGCAGCTTGTCGGGCGATATCGTACCTGCCTTAGCATCGGAAATGAGCGTCTTGGTCTGAGCCGAAAGCTCGTTGAGCGAGAGCGTATCGGCAGAGAAAACGGTGGGAACGAGCAGTCCGCGCGGCGTGTCGACCGCTACGCCGAGATTGACATGCGTAAAATAGCGCATGATATCCTGATCGTCAAGGTAGTTCGCATTGAGATCACGGTGACCGCGCAGTGTCTTTGCTACGGCATAGAGCACCATATCGTTGAGGGTGACATTGTTCATGCCGAGCGCCTCGCCCTTAGCCTTGAAGGCTGCGCGGAGCGACATTATCTTTGTTGCATCAAAGGATGCATTGAGTGTGAGCTGTGCCATATTCGAGAGCGATGCGTGCATGCTCTTTGCAATGACCTTGCGGATATTAGGCAGCTTTACATCCTCGTATTCGACCTCGGGTGCCGCAGCTGCCGCGGGCGCTGCCGCCGTCGGCTCCTCTGCCGCACTCGCACCGACATAGATACCGCGATCGAGCAGCGCGTTTATATCACGCTCGATTATTCTGCCCATCGGACCGGTCGGCTCCGCCTTTGAGATATCCGCGCCGGTGCGCTCCGCAAGATGACGTGCTCTGGGCGAGATACGTACAAAGCCGTCTCCGGATGCGGTAACGGCAGGTGCCGCTGCCGAAGCTGCCGCAGGAGCTGCCGGTGTCGAAGCTGCCGGCTCGGGCTTTACCTCGGGCTCGGGCTCGTCGCCGCCTATCTGCCTTTTAGCCTCTGCGACCAGCGCGGAGATATCCTCGCCGGGTTCGCCGATAATGCAGACGGGATTGAGACAGGGAACGTCGTCTCCGTCCTCTGCAAAGGTCTCGAGCAGTGTGCCTGCGACCGCAGCCTCCTCATCGAAAGAGGATTTGTCCGTCTCATAGGAGAAAAGAATGTCCTTAACGGCTACGGCATCACCTTTTTTCTTCTTCCATTCGGTGATAACGCAGCTCTCTACGCTCTGTCCCTGACGGGGCATGATAACGAGTGTTGCCATTGTTTTTATGTCCTCCGTAAATTATTACATTATATTATGCGTATATTATGCGCGGGCAATGCCCGGTCTGCGCTGTTTATTCGCCGATATCCGCTGCGATTATCTGCGTGCCGGCACGCTTTGCCGCATCTGCGATATCGCCCGATACGGCGCGGTCGGTAATTATGGTATCGACCATGCCGAACTCGGCAAAGGTATACGGGAGCGTTCTTCCGAACTTAGAATGGTCGGCAAGAATGATGGTGCGGCGCGCCTTTTCTATAACCTGACGCTTGAACTCGCACTCAGCATAGTTGCCGCAGGTAAAACCGGTCTCGGCAGACGCGCCCGAGGGTACGATAAACGCAACGTCTATATTGATGTCCGCAAGAAACTTCGTTGCGTTATTACCGGATACCGAGATGCTGTCGCGGTTGAGCATTCCGCCGACGAGATTAACTATCGGCAGCTTTTTCTTTATCAGCTCGAGCGCGATATTCGGTCCCGTCGTCGTTACCACGAGCCGCTCATCCGGCATTGTTGCGGCGAGCTGAAATATCGTTGTTCCCGAGTCGAGAAAGACCGAACGCTCGGTCTCAATCAGGCTGAGCGCGACAGAGGCTATCTTTTGCTTTGCGGGGGTATTCTCGTTCATCCTCAGAGAGAATTTTCCCTCCATGCAGGTCGTGATAAACTTCATCGACCTTGCGCCGCCGCGAACCTTTATCGCCTCGCTCTGCTCCTCAAAATATTCGATGTCGCGGCGCAGCGTCATATTCGACACTCCGGGAAACATCTCGTGCAGCTCATCAAATGATATAAACGGTCGGTTGCACAGCAGCTCGCGTATCTGTTCCCTTCGGGATGAGTTCATAAGATTCCAGTCCTTTCACGATGGCAAAAGCTATCGGCATCATGCGCCGCGACCGTCTCTCCGCACTCCGCGCACCGTCGAGCTCGCCGACCGGCAGCCGAACACGGGCATTGAGCGTCGCTTTGCTCAGCGTCGATGTTAAAAACAACATTTCATATGTTATTATATCACCGGCATGTGATAATGTCAATATGCTTTTCAAGCAATTTCACAAAAACGTGTGATTTTCACATCTTGAAATGTTCATTTTAACATTATTTTAACATTTTTATGCTTACCGCGCGCCACCGACCGTCAATACCGAAGCAATCACGCCGCAGCGGTAATGTCGGCATGATCCGAAAAAGCGGTTGCATTTTTCGCCGTATGGGATTATAATATCCATATAGCTTACCGAGAAATAAAACATTACCGAAAGGACAGAAGGATGATAACCATATCTCTCGTGCGCTCCTCCGATATCAGCCGCTGCACCGAGATCTACAATTATTATATAGAGAACACCTGCAACACCCTCGAGGAGCAGCCCATCGACGAGGCTGAGTTCTCGGCTCGTGTCAGGCGCATAACGGCGAGCCATCCGTTTCTTGTCGCGCGCGATAAAACGGATGCTCCGGTCGGATATGCCTATCTCGATGTTTTCAACGCACGCAGCGCCTATCGCTGTACCGCATCTCTCTCTATCTATGTCGACCCCGACCGCAGGCACGAGCACATCGGCAGCACACTTTACGATGAGATAGAACACGCAGCAGGCAATTACGGAATAGAAAATATCGTCTCGCTGATAGCGAACGATAACGAGGCGTCGATCGCATTTCACCGTCGTTGTGGCTTCTCGCTCTCGGGCGAGCTCGACAATGTGGCGTTCAAGCTCGGCAGATCGATCGGCATCGTATTTATGAAAAAACGCCTCGTCCCTCTCCGTATCACGAAGAAAGGACAAGACAATTCCGACAGCTGTACAAAGGCGAACCGAAAAGCAATGAGAGAATAAGCCGGGAGGCAATAAAAGGGTAAGCCGGGAAGCGATACGATGCGATGAAAATACAATTCCGACGGCTCCGCAATAATAAATAGTCCGCAGCCGAGCGGCAACGGACATCCGAATAACAAGCCAAACGAGGTCAAAATGATACCTGTAGCAAAAACAATGACTACCGCCGCAGCCGCAGAGCTGCTCTGCGACATCGCCGAACGGCTTGCGGAGAGCCGGGGCAGAACGATTATCGCGATAGACGGCAGATGTGCCGGCGGAAAAACAACGCTCGCACACGCCGCAGAGGAGCTGCTCCTCGCGCGCGGCATCCCGTGCCGAACGCTGCACACCGATGATTTTTTCCTTCGTCCGGAGCAGCGCACCGAGCAGCGGATGAAAACGGCGGGCGGAAATATGGACTTTGAGCGCCTGCGCGACGAGGTGCTGCTGCCGCTGTCACGCGGAGAGAGCTGCCTCTGCCGCCCGTATCGCTGTCACGGAGCACAGCCTGAGCCGTATACGGCAGACGGGAACGGTATCACACTGATAGAGGGCGCGTATTCCTGCCGCCCCGAGCTGAGACGCTTCTATGACCGCACGATCTTCATCGACGTCGAACATACAGAGCAGGCGGAGCGCATACTGCGGCGAAACGGCGCGGAACGCGCACGCGCCTTTGCCGAGCGGTGGATACCGCTCGAGGAGCGCTATATCTCAGAGCTTCACCCCGAGCTGTCGGCAGATGAGGTTCTGCGGCTTATAGAATAAGAGAAAGGTATAGCCTCGCAGACACGCAGATGTAATTTTGATACAGCATCAACGCAACAGTCGTATACTTACATATACTTTAATAAAAAGGAATGCCAAAACATGAGTTTTCGGCATTCCTTTTTATATATAAGTCCAAGGCTCGAGTATTTACTTGCTGTGCGGTCAGAGCGGGGTTATTCTCTTATCCGCAGTCCGTGCGCTTTGAAAAGCCCACATATTAAAAGTTTTGCGGGGGCGCGGGGGCGCTTTTTCAAAAGCGTCCCCGCATCGTTCTCCCCCGTCCCCCCCGTTTCCTCAGTTAGACGGATAAGGGATGATGGTCTCGGTATGGAAAACGGTCGTAAGATCCTTGCGCCACTGGATAGGCGGATCGGTATCAGGCCACGGAGCGAAGTGCTGCTCCATCAGCTCGCCCCAATGATCGGGGGTATTGTGCGTATTCAGACTGCCCTTAGCCACAAGGCAATTTTCATTCTCGGGATTCTCCATGTAGTGGAAGAGCAGATTTTCGTGCATTGCAATAACGGCGTGCTGCGCACCGCAGCCGGGATCCTCCTCCTGAAGCTGATGATGGTAGAAAATGTAGGAAGCCAGCTTTTCGGGACGAATGGTCATAAGCATGCAGAACGGCACCTTTTCGGTATGGCGCATCCATTCCTCGTCGACAACAGGCGCATTATAATGGAAGATATCGAACATCGGGACCCACAGACGCTTCTCCTCTGCGCCGGGCCAAAGCTCGAGAAATCTCTCCAGCCCGCTCCACAGCACGTCGGGAGACAGCTCCTCGACATCGCGTGTCTCAAAATAAAGAAACAGTCTCTTGCGCCACGCCGACACGGTGATAGACACGACTGCCTCAGGCGCGGTATAGCTCCCGCCGAGCTGCTTTTCGATATCCGCAAAGCTCACTCCGTCGAGCAGCTGAGCGGTGTAATAATGTCTGTATATCATGATTTTTTCCTTTCGGCGGCGGGCTATCTATCCTCAGCACGTCCGCCCGGTTTAGTTTCGGATGCAGACAAGCATCCTTTTTTACGATTATATCACAGCGGAGAGGAAAATACAATAGCTTTTCGGACGAGTGCGGCAGATGCTGCGTCCGGTCATGACAGCTCAGCCGCCGCGCGGGCAAATGGACTGCACCGCCGAGATTATCATTTTGATGCTCCCGTACATCCAAGCTTTTCTCAATATTGACTTTGCGCGGCTATTAGGCTATAATAATATCGGAAATTATGTTTGAGTTTACCGGAGGTCATAAAGTGATACGAGCAATGGAGCTGCGCGACAAAGCGGAAATAATCGAAATGATGCGGGTATTCTACGCCTCGCCCGCCGTACTCAGCAACGGCTCGGAGGAGATATTCCTCCGCGATATAGATCAGTGTCTCGGAGACAGCCCATACGCGGAGGGCTTTGTTTTCGAGTCGGACGGTGCGATATGCGGCTACGGAATGCTTGCCAAAAGCTATTCCACCGAGTTCGGAAAGCCTTGCATATGGCTCGAGGATATCTATATAAAGGAAGAATACCGCGGTCTCGGGTTCGGCAGCCGCTTCATCGAGTTTGTCGGCGAGCGCTATCCCGATGCCGTTCTGCGGCTCGAGGTCGAGCAGGAAAACGAGCGCGCCGTCGCGGTCTATGAGAAAAAAGGCTTTTCAGTGCTGCCGTATATGGAGATGAAAAAGTAACGCCGCCTCGGCTGCCGGCAGCAGGATGCGGCATATGAGCTGCCAAGCCGCGAAATGTTTTTAGCTTTTATGACGGCATTTTGCCCTACCTAAGCTTTAACTATCTGTATAACCGATCATATTATCGGTCTCACCTAATATATAATGAGAGAAGCAGAGCATTGTGAACTCTGCTTCTCTTTTTTTATTCCGTATGCCGGCACCGAGTCGGAATATGCGTCGATCGAAACGGTCTCCGATCAGAACTTTCCTCCTCCGCCGCCGTGCGATGTGCCGGACGAGGAGGTATGCGTGCTCGAGCCGCCTCCCGAGGATTCGTTTTCCTTCGGCTTTGCGGTTCTCGAGACAGTGCTGTAAAGGAAGAGATCCGAGCTCTGAGTGACCTCAAAGCTATTCTCTACCGTATAATTATTCGCACCGCGCTGCATAGCGACGGTTTTCAGCTTGCCCTTGAGTATCGAGCAGACAATAAGTGCAGCAACGATACCGATAACGATATTGACGCAAACCGCCGTTATCCAGTCCTCTGCGGTCAGCGGTATCGAATAATCAAGATCATCAAGATTTCCGATATCGTAGGATACATCCGTCCGCGCCTGAGTCACGAACTTATCACACAGCTCCGCGTAGGTCTTGAACGCGGTATAATAATCTCCGTCCGAGAGGTATGGCACAAAATAATCGGACATGGTATTGCGTCCTGCGTCGGTTATCGCCTCGATCCCGTAGCCGCAGGTGGATATATACCAGTCGCGCTCCTCCATGCTGATAAGCAGGAGAACGCCGTCTCTGTCCGCGCCCATCCCGTAGCCGTTGCAGTCGTAGTAATCGTCGGCAAAGGCCTGCGCACTCTTAGCGCCGAGCGAGCCTACGGTAACGATAACGACATCGAAATTCTGACGGACGCTTATCTCGTCGAGCATACGGGATATCTCGTCTGCTTCCTCCGTTCCGAGCAGATGCTCGCCGTCGACAAGGCGAGCCGGGTGATCTTTATCAAGTGCACCGGGCAAGGTCTCGGAGACATTTCCCGCCGCAGCGGTCGAAGCAGGTGCATCCAAAGCAGCAGACTCGAGATCGCTGTCACCGAGAACTATCTCCGCCACCGTGTCGATAAACTCATATATACCGTCGAAATATGTATCCTCATTATTGTACGCACTGAGCAGTTCCGCCTCGTGGCCGAGAACAGCCGAATCGGCATCACCTATGTAATACAGATACGCCGAGCCGGACTCTACCTCGTTCAGCAGTACGACCGCATCGGAGGCAGGGCAGTTGTCGGCATATACATCGTCGATGTATTCGGGCGCCGTATAAACGCCGAGCGAATCGACGATGAGGCAGCTCGCGCCGATGCCGCCGCGATCGTACAGAACCTCCGCACGACCCTCAAGCTCGGAAAGCTCCGAAGCAGTGAGCCAATCGCCCTCGTCAACGATATATCGCGCACCTCCCACCGCCATAGCGGTAAGAGCGAGCGAGAAGCAAAGCAGTACGGCAAGAATTACCGATGTAATCTTTTTCATAGCGGCTCCCCCTCTCACAGCAGATTCGCGATGGCGTATATAGCGGTGCAGACTGCGGCAGTTGCGGCTGTTATAAGCGCAAAGGTTTTTGCGTACTTTGCCCTGTCGAGCGGGAGATTGCCGACGAACTTTCCGGTCTGACCGTTCATTGCGAACATATATTTCTCTCCGTTCCAAGTGGTGTTGAGCAGCCACACGGGAAAAAGAACGTATTTTGCCTTTCCGTTGCGGACGTTCATCGAGCCGCCCTCGGGCATGACCGACGAATAACCGGAAACGGTAGCGGCAAACGCCTGCTCGGTGCTGTGGCGCACGCGCTCATTTGCCCTGTCAATACTCTGCTCGGCATCGACGTCGTATTTGTCCGCAAGAAAGCCTGAGAGATATGCCGTCTGAAAATCTACCGCATCCGAAATATCAAACGGCTCGATAGATTCCATTATATCATCCGGCATAGCGCTCGAGCCGTCTACCGGAACCGAGGCGAACGACACGTTTCCGCCGCGCAAAACGGCAAAATGGCTCGTTTCGGTATAAATGTAGTCGAAGTCGCTCCATGTTCTGATCTGCGTTGCGCGATAGCGGAAGTTTCCGCTGACATCGGCATCGAAAAGCCACACGGGGACATATACGCCCTTTATCTCGTCGATGTGATTCTGCGAGCGGAACACCGCCGGCAGAAAATATTTGTTAGCCAGATGCTTTTCAAGCCCCGCCTTAGCCGCCTTTTTATCCAGCTTGAACGGAATAACAAGGTCGGGACGCAACGCGCCCGAGAGATTACCGGTCATGACGACGGGATTGCCGCAGTAGGGGCATGAGGTTGCGGCGGTATTCTCGTCGCAGACGATCTCGCCTCCGCAGGATCTGCAGGAATACACCCGCATTCCCTCTTCCTCGCCGGCGCGCCACTCGGTGCCGCCGCTCGTTTCCCAATGAATGTCGTCGTGCCCGTCCTCGCGCAGCGACTCGTCGTATGCGCGCAGGGTCTCCATTTCAAACTCGGTATCACAATAGGGGCATTTCATCTTCTGTGCTTCACTGCTGAATTCGATGGCACCGCCGCAACAGGGGCATTTGAATTCTCTCAATTCATCCATGCAATTTTCTCCTAAATAATTTGATCGCGCTTTTTCGGTCTGCGCTTTTTTAGCCTCCCCGCAAAGGGGAGAGATAAAATCGTTTGGAGTGTTCGATTTCGTCTCGCAAGGCGTACAAGCGTACGTCGCGAGGCGAAATCGGGCGCAGAAAAAGCGAAAACATTAAATTCAGGCAGGAATCCGCAAGGATTCCGACCCATTTTCTGTCATAGCGTACACACTAAAACTCGCAACCACAAAACCGACATTAAACGATTTTATTTTAGCGTTTTGGTACAAATTGATTGCATTTGTCTTAGATTATCCTAATTGCATAGGTTATCCTAACTTTTGCTATCATTTTGCTATCACGGTTTGCTATCACTTTTCAAGCATCTCATTATCTTCTATCAACAGCACTGAACCGCTTAGCACATTAATTAATGCATTGCTATTTTGAGTAGTAGAACTTGATTGATAGTTTGCGTAATTAGTTTTAATTGATTCGCTATAACTAACATTCGTTGTCGGTAGCATCATCAGTTGTGTTATTGTTATTTGATTCATATTTCCATCCCTCAAAAATCTTTGTGGTTTGTATTGCTTGTTGTGGTACCTGACCGGGATTTCCCGGCACAGCGATTTGTTTTACAACGCCTTCGGTCACAAAATAATTGCTACCACCATAAACACTTTCAATTAAAGCTCTTTTCACATTATATGCTCCGCCATTAGATTGTGACACAGATAATGGATCGAATGGTACACCAAACCCAAGTTCATCACTTATATTATCATAAATTTCTTTGATTATATTATACATTTCATCATCAGGTTTTTCAATATTTAAACCTAGAGAATTTTTTGCTTCTCTGCGATTGATGGTATAATCGTGACTTCCTGAATCACTACAAAGAAAAGCTATTATATCTTTGATTTTTGCACTATCTGTTACTTGGTTGGTTAACAACTTTTCTGCAAGCATTTTTATTTGTGCTCTTGCACGGTAAACCTGACCTAATACAAGTGGATGCACATACTCAGAGAGTTTCGTCATAATATTTGAAAGTGCCATATCATCTTTAATGGCCAATTCTTCTTTTGCGAAAGCTAAGTATCCTTTTACCGCTTCTACGCTAACAGGATAATTGTTCTGAGGTGGCGCATTTGGTATCGGAGGATTAAGCGGAGTGTTAACACTTGGATCAATAGGTCCCAAAGTGGCTTGTTTTGTCATTATTATAGAATTTGCTCCGATACTTATAAGCGTTCCTGCACTATGTGCTTTATGAGGAATAACAACTTGTAAAGTATCGCAATATTGTCTAAGTAAATTAATTATATTCCACGCAGCAGCAGTGTCACCACCACGTGTATATAGATATAATGAAATTTTTTCAGTAACCCCTATTTTGTCTAATTGGTTGATAAATTTATCAATCACATCTTGTGCTATACTGGCTTCGAATCCAGGTCTATCACTCGTAATATAAACGAGTAATTTACTGTCTAGTTTCTCTTCAAGTTTTTTATACAATTCAACTCGTTCGGAATACATATTATTATCCTCCTATCGATCATTTTTTAAACACAAATAAATATTCGTGTGCTATAAGTAAAAAATTATATTTTACACTATTAGTTTTCCAATATCCCGTTGCCTTGCAGTTGTGTTGCTCTTTGATAATCAGTTCTTTGAGCTTAAAGCCTGCTTCTTCAAAGATACGCATAACATCAAAAGACATCGGTATCATATGACCCTTTTGACGTGTGTCACCCATAAGAACTGCACAGAACTTGTCCTTTTTCAGAACACGGTAGCTTTCTGCGGCTACATTTTTCATTTCCTCAAGAAAATCTTTAACCTTTAACAAAGATAAATCTTCGGGAATATCCTCGCTGTATTGAATAATATCAGCATACGGCGGATGGGTACAGATCAAATCAATACTGTTATCCGGCACGAAATCAAGATTTCTTGCATCGCCTTTATGCAAATATACTTTCCCATTTGCACCCTCGTGTGCAAATGCAGTTTTTTCCTTACAGCGAGCAAGAGCAACATCATTAACATCTACACCAATAATGTTTCTGTTAAGCAATTTTGCTTCTACAAGAGTAGTTCCACCACCCGCAAACTGATCGAGAACTAAGTCGTTCTCCTTTGAATAGCGGAGCAGAATATTTCGAGGTATATATGGTGACCAATTACCACGCCACTTCGCATCGTGGGTTGCCCAATCGCCACGTTTTGGAAAAGACCAATGTGTAGTCATTTCCAACTCAAAATCTTCCGGCTCCCATTTTGTTATTTTCTTTGCCATTATTTAAAGACCTCGCTAATTACACCATCTTCTAAGTCTTTGATGTTGTAAATGTGCTGCATAACATCAAAAGTTTCTTCGAGGTTGTTTCTTGCGCTTGTCCAACCTTTTCCATCGGTAAACCAAACAAAAGTAAAACCGTCAATTTCCTCGGTTTCCCACGCAAGAGTTTTATAACTGCGTGCAGTTTCATTCAGTTTACTGCCGCCGCTTCTGTAAAAGTTGGTTTCAATACCATAAATCATATTCGGTGTCTTAACGACAAAATCAAAGCGTTTTTCCATCTTACCTTGATTGGAAATAGCAGATAAATCTATATTCCATTTATCTGTAATTTGGTGTATATACATTTCTTTGAAGTAATTAACACCTTTTACGAAACCTGCTTTTTGAATAAAACTCTCAACTAAATCTTCCATAAGGTGACCGCCACGATTTTTACGACCGTTGGAATCGAGACCTGTTTCAACACCCGTTGCATAGTCCACCAAATTGTTTACGATATGATTTTCTAACAAATCAAACAATCCGGTTTCACGCATAAAATATTTGTATCTCTCATAATGAGCGTGGCTATTCGGCGGATACTTCCCAAAATCAAATTGGAATAAATGACCGCCATTTTCATCCTGACAGTAGATTTCGTTTGCTCGAACTGCTAAGAGCAGAGGGATACACTTTAATACTTCAGGATATTTTCTCATCAAATTTTCAAAATCAGCTTCAATATTTTTAGAACCGATGAGGGAATTTAAGATATTAAGTTCAACCTTGATATTATCGACGTTTCTGTGAACCTTTTCAAAATCTATGTAATAACCATAGTCTGCGATACTGTCACGAAAACCTGACAACCACGCATTAAAATCTCTTGACATTACTTATTCCTCCTCGCTGTTAGGCGGCACGGGCAATCCTAACTTTGTAAGCGGTATGTATTCAAAATAGTAGTGACAACGCATACTAATGATATAATCCAAAACGTCTTTATATTTAGGATCTTTAAACCATTCCGAAAGCAAATAGATGTACTCTACATCAATATTGAGCTGTGCCATCAGTTTCTGATACTGCTTTCTCTTGAAATCACAAGTCTGCAATTTTTCGTCAACAGAGCCTGCCACCTGTTGATATTTACATTCAATAATAAAAAGTGTGTTACTGATAATTACATAAATACTATCATCCGGCAGTAGCTTTTTGGAGATAATCTTTGTCCAATCGACCCCAACTTTCTTTAAATATCTATAAAATCCGTGTTTTTTGAATATGCGAGCAACTTTTTCGTCATTATAAAACACAACTCCATCAGTTACCCGATACCCTTCTTGACTGTTTAAAAAGGTTGCTAAATCAGTTTTCCCCTCAAATACAAGCCCCGTTTTTGTGTTTCCGCCGCCTTTTCCGTTCTTTATCATAACACTTCTCATCGAAAATTCTTTATTTAACCTTGCAAGGCTTTCCAGCTTCGCAATGAGCCGAACGACATTCACGACAATACGACTGTGGTATATAACGACCATCACCCATATTTCTGTATCCGAATTCTTGCTCTATATCATCTTTGCCGTATGCCGTCTTTCCACAGCAAGGACATTGTGCATATTCTCCGTATGGCATATACGAACCTCCTTAAAAATTGCTAATGAGTAACTCTTTAATTTTTCCTCTTGCTTCACTATTACAGTTAATCATTCGAGTTGCTTCAACTCGTTTGATTTTATGTGCAGAATAGATGTTATCAAAGAAATCATCATCTGTATTTGAATTCTTCGGATCGGAATTGCTGATAACGACTTTTGCGCCTTTTCTGTGCATATCATCAACAAATCGTGCAAGCTCAATCTGTTCCTCATCGTTAAACAAGTTTTCGGTATATGCAGTAAAACTTGCTGTATCTGTAATAGGTCTGTATGGGGGATCAAAATACACAAAAGTATTTTCGTCAATAAAATCAGCCGACTCTCTGTAATCACCACATACAATATTAACTCTTTGTAACTTCTCCGATACTGCTCTGAGGTTGTTTTCATCACAAATCATAGGATTTTTATATGCTCCCATAGGAACGTTAAACAACCCTTTTTTGTTCACTCGGAAAAGACCGTTGAAACAGGTTTTATTAAGAAAAATCATCAATGCCGCTTTTTCGATATTGATGTTCTCGTTTCCATTGACCTTTAAATCATTAAAACGTTCACGCTTTTCCATATAATTTGCTTTGCGATTATCCGTATCTAACGGAATGAAATCGTTCTGCATAGCGTAAAGAATTTCAATCAGAGCATCTATGTCATCACGGATAATGTGATACGTATTGATGAGTTCAGCGTTAATATCGCTGATATATACTTCTTCTAAATCATACTTACTGAGAATATCAAACAAAACTGCACCACCGCCAACAAATGGCTCAGCATATTTTGTAATTCTTCCACTATCAAACGGATAGTAACGTTCAATCTCTTTAATGAGCTGACCTTTGCCGCCTGCCCATTTCAAGAAAGGTTTAACCGCTTTTTCATCAGTTTTACTATATCGTGTACTTCTTGCATCTATCGGTTTTTCTGCCGAAGTAGGTATAATCCACATATTGCCCACCATAGTTGCCTCAGCAATTCTTTGTTCAGAACACAGAACCGCTACTCTTCTTTGAGAAATGCCCCACTTATCAGCGGCTTCTCTTGCAGACATAAATTCCATAACAACCTCCTGAATACAATGAGTTCGTACTTGCGTAGTATTATATTCCAAAACTCGAACAATAGCAATACCATTTTTCAAAAAAGATTGTAAACTTTTTTATTGCTCTAAATAAGTAATGGCGGCAGAGATTACTCCCTGCCGCCGCTACGTTTATACCGTGTAAATCATTATCCTGAAAGTATTGCTTTCAACACACATAAATAAGCATTGAAAAAGGCATTACCGACTACAAAAAGTCAGTAATGCCTTTTTAGTATTTAAGATAATCTATTCGTAAGCCACTTGGTCTGTTTAGAATAAAACAGCCTGATAGTTTGCTATCATTTTGCTATCAATTTGTCCTTTGAAATCCTTAAATCCCGCATAAACACTGGTTTTTTAATGACCTCAAAATTATTCCCACTCGATAACATCAGCTTGTTTTCGCTTTTTCGGTCCGGACGATTTTAGCCTCTCCCGAAGCGTTCCGTAAACGTGACTATATCATTTCTATATTTATCCCACATCTCCGGCGTCAGATCACAATGCCCTCGGTCGGGCACCTCGTGATATGTCAGCTCATGCCCCTCGGCGAGCATCAGCGGAACAAAGCGGTCCGAGTGCGTCTTTTTCGGCACCGACGGATCCGCCGAGCAGTGGTAGATGCTGTACGGCACGCGCGGCATACGCGGCACAAGGTTGACCGGCGAACGTGAGGCGAGGATATCGTCCTCCCTGCCGGGGATGCTGCCGTAGGTGGTATAGAATGCGCGTTCGGTCTCCGGCAGCTCACGGCGGGTCGCGACAAGGTCGCAGACCGGGCAATTGGCAACGACTGCGACGGGGCGCTCAAGACGCGCATAATACGAAAACATAATGGCGGAGTAGCCCCCCATGCTGCCGCCGGTGGATATCAGCGGAACACGGGACGCGGGCAGGTCAAGCTCGCGGCGGAGCAGCGAAACTATCTCCTCTACAAAGTAAACGGTATTCTCGCTCATCCAGCTCCACGGGTTGTAGCACGGCTCGACAAAGAGTATTCCGTGCTCGCTGTAAAAGGGCTCATCCTCCGGCTCGGGCTGACCGACGCGGTAGACAGCGCAGTTAAAGCCGGTGAAGGACAGCGCGATGCCGCGTATATCCTCCCGCCGCAGATGGCTTAGGTTTGTATATGCAAACAGATAGAGATTGTCAAGGGTAATGGGACTTTCCATCGCTCGGTTCCTTTTCTTTCTCCCGAAATCGGGCTATCGTATATTCGGCACGGAAATCAGATTCCCGTTATCTCCTTCATCGACTCTCTTGCGGAGTCTACAAGCGCATCGAGTGCTGCCATATCGCCGCTCTCGGTATGGAAGAGATAATATATCTTGATCTTCGGCTCGGTTCCCGAGGGACGGATAACCACCTTGTTGTCTCCCTCAAGGATATAATACAGCACATTCGACTCGGGACAGCCGGTGCCGCTCTCCGCTCCGGTGCGCAGATCGACAGCCTTGCCGGTCAGGTAGTCACGGATACCGATGACCTCGCTGCCGCCGACGGTCTTAGGCGGCTTGCTGCGCAGGCGCTCCATAAGCGCGCGCATACGCTCGGTTCCGTCGATGCCCTCCATATAAACATTGGAGGTTCTTTCGACGTAGAGACCGTAGCGGTCGTACATATCGAGCAGCGCCTGATATACCGTCTTTCCCTTGGTGTGGTAGTATGCAGCCATCTCGCAGAGCAGCACCGTTGCGGTAACCGCATCCTTGTCGCGCAGGAAGGTTCCGCGCGCATAGCCGTTCGACTCCTCAAAGCCGAGCAAAAAGTCTTCGTCAGCCGATCTTCCGGTGCGCTCCTCGTAGTCGGACACGACCTTGCCTATGAATTTAAAGCCGGTGAGAACATCGTACAGCTGCACTCCGTTGCGGCGGCAGATCTCGGTGACCATGTCGGTGGAGACAATGGTCTTGACGGCAAACGCATGCTCGCTCAGCCGTCCGCACTCGCGGGAGGCGGTAATGATATAATCGAGCAGCATAGCGCCTATCTGATTTCCGGTAAGGGTGATGAACTGTCCGTCCGCGCCGCGGATCATAACGCCGGTACGGTCGGCATCCGGGTCGTTGCCGATAATAAAGTCCGCGCCGCACTCGTTTGCGAGACGGATAGCATGCTCGAATACCTCGGGCAGCTCGGGGTTCGGGAACGGTGTAGTCGAAAAATCGCCGCAGGGAGTCATCTGCTCATCGACGGTAACGATATGCTTCATACCGAGACGGCGCATAGCCTCCGGCACGAGCTTGTAGCCGGTACCGTACAGAGGGGTATAGACGACGCGAAGCTCATCGGCAGCCTCGGCGACCACCGAGGGATTGATGGGCTGACGCAGCACCTGCTCGAGGAACGCCTCGTCAGTCTCATCGCCGAGCAGCTCTATCATGCCGCTCTCGAGCGCACGCTCAAAATCGCCCTCGGCATAGAGTACACCATCGAAGATATCGGTCTTTGCTATCTCTGCGGATACGGCATCCGCCTGCTCCGGTCCGAGCTGAGCGCCGTCCGACCAGTATGCCTTATATCCGTTATACTGCTTAGGATTGTGCGAGGCGGTGATATTCACACCCGCTGTCGCGCCGAGTCTGCGCACCGCAAAGGACAGCTCCGGGGTAGGCTGAATAGAAGCGAAGAGATATACCTTGATCCCGTTGTTCGCCATGACCACCGCAGTGGCGCGGGAGAAACGACGCGAATTGTGTCGGCTGTCGCAGCCTACCACAACGCCGCGCTTTACAGCGTCCTCTCCGCAGGCACGGATGTACGCGGCAAAGCCCTGTGTCGCCTGCGTAACGGTATAGATATTCATATTATGCATGCCCATAGCCATCGTACCGCGAAGTCCCGCCGTACCGAAGCTGAGCAGCGAGCTGAAGCGCTCCTTTATCTCGTCCTCGTTGCCTCGCAGAGCCTCAAGCTCCGCTCTCTCGCTCTCTCCGAGCTTATTCGACGCGAGCCAGCGCTCGTAGTTCTTCATGAATTCTTCCAATGTTTTTTCTCCTATTAACGGTAAATGGGATTAAGATTTTTTTATATATACGGTCGGAGTACCGCCCCGACATCGCAGCATATTGATAGTGCCGAGCCATGCGGCAAAACCGATCCCGCGCAGAAAGCGCCCGCGCTCCGCATCACGGCTAAATGTACGGTCTACATCGCACCGGAGATATCCCGCTCCGCCGAGCGGTAAAAGCCGACGGGCGCATAGTCCCGCTTTTCGAGCAGCAGGAGCAGTCCGAGCAGCTCCGCACTGCGTTCACCGCCCTCCGGCACCCCGAAGCGCAGGCTGTGCAGCAGACGTGTACTGTCATACTCCGTGCGGTGCGAATCCGCACGGCTGAGCGGAAGCCCGAGCATACGCGCAGCGGCTATTATCTGCTCGGTCCCGATGCCGCTCTCATCCGAGTGCAGCTCGTAGCTGAGCGCGCCGTCCCACGCCGAGCCTATTCGGCAGCAGCTGCGGCGAAGCAGTGCAAACACCATCCCGCGCGGCATAAGCGACACGGTCATGGCAATATGCAGATCATATCGTCGGATAAGCCGCTCAGCCCCCGACAGCCGTCCCTCGGACAGATCCTCTATCGGGAGGATGCAGTACTGAGCCGAGCCCTGCTCCACCTCTCCGCACGCCTGCTCCGGGCTGCCGCTGTACACGCGCGTGAAGCCGTCCGGCGCGGTGCAGAGATATGGGGTAAAGAACTCTGCGGCAAGGTCGGAATAGCCGTTCTGCATATAGCATACGCGCACAAGCTCGGTGGGCGATATATACGCGCCGAGCAGCCCGTCCGGGCAGACGGCGGCAAGCCCGCGCTCGCCGAGAGCGCCGTACAGTCCGCGGACAAGCGTCACACGGTCATATATGCCGAGCAGCTCCGGCGCGCCTATCGGATTCACGCCGTCACGCAGCGACCGTGGCGGAAACAGCTCCGACGCACTGCCGCAAAGCGATGCCGTCAGGCGCTGCGCCGTTTCGCGATAGCTCTCGGACAGTGCGCCGAGGCTCGGCTCCGGCAGCGAACGAACAAGCGAATAGGCAAGTTCATACAGATGAGCCTCCCGCCGCTGTGCCGCCGATGCAAGCACACGGTCAAGCTCCCCGAGATTGTCGAGGCTGACCCCGATATCTCCGGCATCATCCGCTGTGCCGCCGCCGAATATCATCCCGCTGTCATACGGCATATTACCCTCCCGATATATCACATTGCCCGTATCAGGGCTTCGTCACGCAGGCAGTCAGCGCCGTATCGCCGCACAAAGCGGCGCGCTGCCCGAATCACTTGTTTTCGCCGAGGATATCCTCCTCAAGCAGCGAGAAGCTGCCGCTGAGGAAGCTCTTAAGCTCCTCTGCACTGAGCTGTCTCTGAGCGAGCAGCGCAAGCGTATATACCTGCTTTGCAACACGCTCGTTGTGCTCGTTCGCACCCGCCTCGGCTGCATCGCCGAGCGCGCGTATCAGCTTGCTGTTCGAGTTGAGCACGAGCGTCGCGTCGAGCGGCATGCTCATTCCGCCGTCCTCTCCGCCGGACATACGGTACATACGCATCATATCATCCATGCGGCGGGTCTGCTCGGAGATGTTGAGCAGCGCGGGAACAGACTCGTCGCGCAGCGCCTCGCAGCGAACGGTCAGGCGGTCGCTGCCGCTGACCTTCTTAAACAGCTCCTCGAGCGCCTTATTCTCATACTTTTCGCCGTCGCCCTTGAGCGCGTCGGCAACGTCCGCGTCGATACGGACAAACTTTACATTACGGTCGCTCTCGATGACGTTGATATACTGCGTATCAAGGACCTTATCGAGCAGCGCCACCTCTATGCCCTCGCTCTCGAACATCGAAATATACTGAGCCTGAGCCGCCTTGTCGGTCGCATAGTAGACGGTGTTCTCGTGCTTTGCCTTTGCCGCCTCGAGATACTCGTCCACGGTGCGGAAGCCGCCGGAGGTCAGGGGCAGGAGCAGCGCGCTCTTTACGCGGTCATAGAACTTTCTGTCGCGCAGGCAGGCATACTCTACGAACACCTTGAGATCGCTCCAGAGCTTTTCGTACGCCTCGCGGTCGGTATTGAACATTCCGGTGAGCTTGTCGCAGACCTTCTTTACGATATGCGCCGAGACCTTGGAAACGTATGCGTTATTCTGGAGATAGGAACGCGAGACGTTCAGCGGCAGCTCGGGGCAGTCGAGCACGCCCTTGAGCATGAGCATGTACTCGGGAATTACCTCCTTGATATTGTCGGCGACGAACACCTGATTGTAGTAGAGCTTGACCTGACCCTCAAGGCTCTCAAATTCGCTGCCGATGCGCGGGAAATAGAGTATGCCCTTGAAGTTGAGCGGGTAGTCGGCATTGATGTGGATGTGGAAAAGCGGCTCCTTCCAGTCGTGGAATACGCGGGTGTAAAACTCCTTGTAGTCCTCCTCGGTGCAGTCGGACGGACGGCGCTGCCAGAGCGGATTTGTATCGTTTATCGGCTTCTCCTCATGCTCGTGACCGGAGCACTCATCGCAGGAGCAGCCGTCGCCGTGCTCGTGCTCATCCTTGTCACCGTCCTTGCCTTCAGCCTTTGCCTCGGCAGCCTTCTTTGCCTCTTCTTCAAGCTCCGCCTTGGTCTTAACCGATTCAAAGTAGATCGGAACGGGCATGAAAGAGCAATACTTATCGAGGATATCGCGCAGCTTGAGCTCGCTCAGATACTCGCTGCCCTCCTCGCTGACGTGCATGATAACGTCGGTGCCTCTGCCCTCGCGCTCGCCCTCGCTCATCTCATAGTCTCCCGCCTCGGAGCAGACCCATCTGACGGCGGGAGCGCCGGTGTACGAGCGGGTAATGAGCTCTACGCTGTCGCTGACCATGAAGGCGGAATAGAAGCCCAGACCGAAATGTCCGATGATTCCGGGTGCACCGCCCTCGGTGTTTTCATACTTGGAGATAAAATCCACCGCACCCGACAGAGCTATCTGACAGATAAATTTTTCTACCTCATCGCGGTTCATGCCGATACCGTTATCAGAGACGGTAATCGTGCGCGCGTCGCGGTCAAGGCGAACATCTATGCGAAACTCGCTGTCGTCAAGATCGCGTACCTCGCCGAGCGAGGAGAGCCTGCGCAGCTTAGTAACCGCATCGCATGCGTTTGAAACTATCTCGCGGAGGAATATCTCCTTTTCGCTGTACAGCCATCTCTTGATAACGGGGAATATATGCTCCGCCTCGACAGTAATGCCGCCCTTTGTTATGTTTTCGTTTTCTGCTGACATATTCATCATACCTTTCTTTTAACGATCATCCGCCCGGATCGATGCCGGGCAATAATATATATTTGTGTCACCTGCAATATGACGGTGATAGCTTATTCGGCGGCTGCACGGAGACCGTCCGGTGCGAGCCGTTTTTTGTACGCCGTTTTATGTGCGCCTCTGCACGATGCCTTTCGCCGCACAGTCCCGCCCGCGCTCTATGTCCGACGCGGACGCTACGTCTGCTCCTTCTGTCCGCCCGAGGACTGTGCAAGACGCAGACTGTGCCAGAAGTCGAGCGTTTCAAAGCCGCGCTCAAGCTGATTGCAGAGATAATTCTCACACACCGCACCGAGCTGAGCCGCGACCGCGCCCTCCGCCTCAAAGGAAAGAAAGCGTTTTATCGGTGCCGCCGCGATAAAGCGCAGCAGTCCGAGCAGCTCCGGCGAGAGCGAGAACGACGCGGCAGCGCCTCTGCGCTCCTCCTCGGTGCGCGAGATCAGACTCTGATTTATATCCTCGCGGATAGCGCGCTCGACGCATTTCTCGCAGCGCAGCGTTCCGCCCGCAAGATCGAGCAGCATGTACGGCGAGTCTACCGCGCCGCATTCGGCGCAGCCGTCGAGATCCGGTGCAAAGCCGGACAGCGCCATAGCCTTAAATTCAAAGGCTGCTTTGATGAGCGGCTGCGGGCGCAGGTCGGTCATTATTGCATACAGCGAGTTCAGCAGCAGCCGCAGCATGTCCGCCGCGCCGTCCGCATTACCCTCGGGAAACAGCTCGCAGCAGATGCTGAAGAAATACTGCGCGAGCGCAAAGCCCTCGATATCGAGCCTTATCGGGTAGAACACCTCGATAGGCGATGCCTCGCGCAGCCACCGCCGCCCCTCACGCTCGTAAAAGGTCAGCTCGCTGTAACACATCAGCTGCGCGGAGGTAATTAAATGGCTCTTGATGCTCCTTGCGCCCTTTGCCATTATCGGTATCCTGCCGTACTCCGCAGTCATGACCGAGAGCAGCTTGTCGGTCTCGCCGAGCAGCACCTCGCGCACAACAAGCCCGCGAACACGAAGCTCGGTAGTATGGCTTTTTTCTCTCATTGCATTACTCCGCAGACATAGCGCCGTGGCGCCGATTATTCCGGTATATCCGCGCAGCGGCATACGGTACGGTCATGTTCTGCCGCCGTGCCGGGTCGCCGCTTACTCGAAATCATGTTTGAGATCGTAGCCGAAATCACCGAGATAGTAGTCGCTGTCGCGCCACTTCTCCTTTACCTTGACCCATAGATCGAGATGCACCTTGACCCCGAAAAACGCCTCAAGATCCTCGCGGGCATACGAGCCTATCTTCTTTATCATCTCGCCGCCGTGGCCGATTATGATGCGCTTGTGCGCCTCGCGCTCGCAGTATATCTCGGCGCGGACGCGTATCAGTGTGCCCTCGTCGACAAACTCCTCTATTACGACGGCGGTGCCGTGCGGGACCTCGTCGGAGAGCAGACGCAGCATCTTCTCGCGAATCGTCTCGGAGACGAGACGGCGCTCGGTCTGATCGGTCGCGATGTCGCCGGGAAAGAACCACGGACCCTCGGAGAGAAATTTTTCAGCCTCACCGAGCACCTCGTCGACACCCTTTCCGCGCACGGCTGAGGTGGGAACAACGGCATCAAGCTCGAACTCCTCGCTGTATGCCGCAATGGTCTCCGCGATGCGAACGGCGTTCGAGCGGTCGGTCTTGTTGATAACGAGAATTATCGGCGTGCCCGATGCGCTCAGTCTGCGCAGGATGTCGCGCTCGATATCGCCCACTCTCGGTTCCGGCTCGACGACGACAATTGCGCCGTCGGTCTGTCCGATGGTATGATCGACCGCGCCGACCATGTATTTGCCGAGCTTTGTTCGCGGAGCGTGCATGCCGGGTGTGTCGATAAAAACGAACTGATCCTCGCCGCGCGAGAGAATGCCGGTTATGCGGTTTCGCGTCGTCTGCGGCTTTGAGGACACTATGGTGATCTTTTCGCCCACCATGGCGTTTACGAGTGTCGATTTTCCGACGTTCGGTCTGCCGAGTACGGCAATAAAGCCTGTTCTTGTCATAGAGTAAATTTGCCTTTCCGTTTTTTATAGGTAGTCTCCCGACTCAGTCGCGGGAATTGAAAGCACAAAGCGCAAGATGCGTCATATAGAGGTCGACCTTTGAGATGGTCTCGTAGGGTGCGTGCATAGAGAGCACCGGAACACCGAGGTCTACGGTGTTGATGCCGTGGCGAGCAATATATGCAGCGACCGTTCCGCCGCCGCCCGCGTCGACCTTGCCGAGCTCGGCAGTCTGCCATACGACGCCCGCGCCGTCGAGTATGCGGCGGATCCTGCCGACAAACTCGGCGGATGCATCGCTCGTACCGTACTTTCCTCGGCTGCCGGTGTACTTGTTCATCACAACGCCGCCGCCCATTACAGCCGCATTTCTGCGGTCATAGACATCAGCATGCATCGGGTCGAATGCCGCGCTGACATCTGCGGAGAGACATGCAGAAGCAGCTCTTACAGCTGCATCCGACGCGCCGTAGGCATCAGAGATGGCATGGATAACATCTCCGAGCACATCGCTCTGCATTCCGGTAACACCGTCGCTTCCCGTCTCCTCCTTGTCCGCAAGGATGACGAGCATGGTGTGGCAGCTGTCCTTGCACTCAAACAGCGCCGTGAGCTCCGGATACGCGCATACGCGGTCGTCGTGACCGTATGCTCCGACCATCGAGCGGTCAAAGCCGATATCGCGCGCCTTGGCGGCGGGAACTGCACTCAGCTCCGCGCTGATAAAGTCCTCCTCGGTGATGCCGTAGCGCTCGGAGAGCAGCTTCATCGTCTCGAGCTTTACACGCTCGGAGACCTCGGTATCGGTGAACGGCTCGCTGCCGATAAGCAGATTCATATTCTCGCCCTTGATGCCCTTGTTCATCGGCTGGGTCATCTGCTCCGAGGCAAGATGGATAAGCAGGTCCGGGATGGTAAAGAGCGGGTCGCTCTCGTCCTCGCCGACACACACATCCACCGTGCTGCCGTCCGCGCGGACGACAACGCCGTGCAGTGCGAGCGGGATAGTCACCCACTGGTACTTCTTGATACCGCCGTAATAATGAGTCTTGAAATACGAGAAGCCGCCCTCCTCAAAAAGCGGGTGCTGCTTGAGATCGAGGCGGGGTGAATCGACATGCGCCGCCGTTATGTGGATGCCGTCGCGCTCGATATCCTCGCTGCCGAGCGAAAAAAGATAGAGCGACTTTCCGCAGTTGTTGTAGTAGTATTTTCCGCCGCGCTCGAGCTTTTCGCCGAAGCGGAACTGTCGGAAGCCCTCAGCCTCCGCCATTTCTATGCCGCGCTTTACCGCCTCGCGCTCGGTCTTTGCCGCATCGAGAAACGCCTTGTAGCCCTCGGCATAGTCGCGCGCCCTCTGCGCGGTTCCCTCGGCACCGTCGTCATATGCATTCTTTGCCTTAAACAGCAGCTGCTCGCTGAGCTTCTTCGAGCTGTCCTCCATGATAATTCTCCTCCCTTTTGCCGTGCGGTCGGCACTGCCCGAGCCGCCCGTTCGATGCGGCGCATACGCGCCGCAAAAAGTCACCGAAAACCGGGCTTTTTCGCCCGCCGGTTTCGAGTTCGTACATATTATTATTGTGCCTATGATAAACACTTAAACATTTTAATACATCCCCGCCCTTTTGTCAAGGAAAATACCTCCTATGTAATTAAAGGCGGGCAAAAATTTTGTCCGCTCTGCGAGACTTTCGTTTGCACCACGCCGACGCGGTGAGGTTTTTTCTCGAAAGACCTCTGAAAAAGCTGATTCGGTATGTTCGTGTGATGCAGTATGTGCCGCGCCAAAGCGGGCGGGTGTAATAGGATGAAGGTCGTTTTCAGATGAAAAGGTTAAATCTCGCTGCCGCGGTCGATGGTGCTTGGAAAGGAGCTGCGGTTGTTTGCTTTGTCTGTGTCAAAGCGGGATCAATTACGCTCTTGCGGTCGTAGTTTATAGATATTCTTTTCAATTGTTTGTTTGTTCTTTTCCACTTTCTTTTTACGCGAAAAAGCCACCCCTTGGGGTGACTTTTTCAACAATCTGAAGCTCCCCCTGCTGCGCAGCATGGGGAGTTGAACCATTTTCGCTTGCTTTTTTCAATCTTGCTGCTTGTCAGCGGAGCACATTATTATTACGGCACCGCGGTTCTGTTTATTTCGATCAAACAGATGCAAATGCCGACCTGCTGCGTGTCACTTTACATCGAGGACTGCTGCAAGGAAATTCTTCGTACGCTCGTTCTTCGGACTGCCGATGACCTCCTCCGGCGTTCCCTCCTCGGCGATATAACCGCCGTCGATAAAGAGAATGCGGTCCGCGACCTCGCGGGCAAAGCCCATCTCGTGCGTCACTATGACCATCGTCATGCCGTCGGAGGCGAGCTTCTTCATTACGCGCAGCACCTCTCCGACCATCTCGGGATCGAGAGCCGAGGTCGGCTCGTCGAACAGCATTATATCCGGATCCATGCAGAGAGAGCGGGCGATAGCCACACGCTGCTTCTGTCCGCCGGAGAGCTGATCGGGATAGGCATCCGCCTTTTCGCCGAGTCCGACGATATCGAGCATCTTGCGCGCCTTTTCGCGAGCCTGCGCCTTGCTCTCCTTTTTGACATTCATCGGAGCGAGCGTCAGGTTATCGAGAACGCTGTAATTGTTGAAGAGATTGAAGTGCTGAAAGACCATTCCTATCTTTTCGCGCACCTTATTGATATCGGTACGGCGGTCGCAGATGTCCGCGCCGTCGACGATAACGGTGCCCGCACTCGGTGCCTCGAGCTTGTTCAGGCAACGGAGAAAGGTCGACTTTCCGCCGCCGGAGGGTCCGATTATACAGACGACCTCGCCCTCGTGAATGTCGGTGGAGATATCGCGCAGCACCTCGGTCCTGCCGAAATGCTTGGCAAGTCCCTTAACGTGTATCTTGACGTTTGCTTCCTTAATGCTTTCTGCCACGGTTAAGTCTCCTTTCGAGCTGCTTCGCAAGTACCGAGAGCAGTGTGATAACGACCAGATACATAAACGCTACGATAGCCCATGTCTGAAACGACTTACCGGTATTGGAGACGACGTTTTTTGCCTTGTTGACCAGCTCCGGAAAGCCGATGACCGAGAGGATAGAGGTGTCCTTGAGCGTAATAATGAACTGATTGATGATAGAGGGTATCATTGTGCGTATAGCCTGCGGGAGAACGACCTTTCTCATCGAGCGCCAATAGGTCATTCCGAGGCTGCGCGCAGCCTCCATCTGACCGCGGTCGACCGACTGTATTCCCGCGCGGATTATCTCCGACATGTACGCGCCGCAGTTGAGCGCGAGACACGCGGTACCCGCCTGAAGCGCGGTGAGCGTTATCTTTTCGGCAAAAAGCCCCTCAAAAATCGTGTTGAAAAGATACGGCACGCCGAAGAAGATAAAGAAGGCAAGAACGATCATCGGCACGCCGCGAATAGCATAAACGAATATGTAGGCAATGACGTTGCAGACCTTATTTTTAACAACGCTGAGCATTCCGAATATCAGTCCGAGAATGCACGCAAAGAGCAGACCGTAAAGCGCGAGAAGCAGCGTTTGCCCCATCGCCTCAAGCAGTATCTGCCCGTACTGATCTATAACGGTATTCAAACAGAGATCCCCTTTCAAAAAAAACAGAGCTGCATCGTCATACACAGCCTCAAAAAGCACTCAACCGGACGGCATATGCGCGGGGAATGCGCAGTATCCGCCCGACAGAGGCGCAGCGGGAGCACGCCCGCCGCCGAGATAGGCGCCGCAGCGCAAGCACACCGCCGCTCTTGTTGTATGTCGTTGTATATTTATGGCGTATAATGCGCCGAAGCCGCCCCGCAGCAAGGCGCGGAGCGGTTCACGGCGTCTTTTATTCTGCACAAGCCGCGCCACGGGCGCGGGACGGGACTCAGCCGAGATACTTAGCGAGTATCTCGTCGTACTTTCCGCTTGCCTTGATGTTTTTAAGACCTGCGTTGAACATATCGATCAGCTCTTTGTTCGACTCGTCGAAGATAGCCATGCCGTAGCCTGCGCCGTCGTTCTCGGAGCCCTCAACGATGCGGAGCTGATAGGTGTCGTTCTGATCGTGAATGGTGGACGCCATAATGGGGGTGTCCTCGAAGCAGGCAACAGCCTGACCGCCGGATACGTACTGATACATTGTAGGCGAATCCTCAACATAGGTAAGGTTAAAGCCGTACTGATCCTTCAGGCTCTCGGCATAGTCCGCGCCCTGAGTTCCGTTCTTGACGCAGACGAGCTTGCCGCTCAAATCATCAAAGCCGTTGATGTCGGAGTTAATAGCAACAGCCATGCACTGTGCGGCATCATAGTAGCTGTCGGAGAATATCCAGCCCTCGTTTACACGCTTCTCGGTGATGGAAGCACCTGCGATCATGGCATTTGCCTGACCGGACTGGCATGCCTGCATGGATGCATCCCAACCGAGGCTCTGAAGCTCGTACTTAAAGCCCTGATCCGCTGCGACAGCGGCAACGATGTCAACGTCGATACCGACGAGATTATCCTTCTCATCTCTGAACTCAAAGGGCTTGAAAACGGTATCGGTCACAATTACCCATGTTTTGTCCTTGTTCTTGTCGTTATCGCTGTTCGTCTTGCCGCAGGAAACGAGCGCGGCGAGCGATGCAGCTGCCATAATAAGCGCTGCGGCTCTGATGAATTTTTTCATGTCGAAAAATTCCTTTCCGTTAAAATGTTTTTTTCGCATGCCGCACACGGGTGCGGCAAATGCTGAGGATACGTCTGCCGTCAACCGCGGCAGATTCGCTGTAAAAAATAAGCTGTCATAATTATAAGACTTTATGAATAAAAAGTCAATAATAAATTCACACCGAATGACAGGCATTACGGCTTTTTCGATTTTCCCGCATGGGTAGGATGTATGTAATCACTGCGAATTTAGGTGAATCAGAGCCTCAGCCGCTTTTTCTTTGTGCGAGAGAGGCGACGTTGAATCGCACGGCGATTCAACATGAAGTTTTTCTTTGCCGTCACAGACGGCAATCTTGCTTTGCAAGACCGCAAAACTTCACACGAACAATGCTTCGCATTGTTCGGAAAAGCTAATGAAAAGAAACGCCGCTCTGTGGGGTCATTGAATCGCTGCGCGATTCAATATGAAGTTTCGGTCTGTGCTTCGCACTTACCGAAACATTCACACCTTGTTTCTGCAACGGTTGACGAAACTTTTCTGCTGCTTACTGCTTTAGTCCGTGCGTCTCGAAAAAGCCTCTCAGTTTTAAAGTTTTGAAAGGGGGCCGGGGAAACTTTTGAAAAAGTTTCCCCAGCGCGTACTCCCCGCGTCATCACGCAAAGACGAGCATGCCCATAATGGCATACGGCAGCACTCTGCCGAGATATGTTATGTTGGGGCGGGCAAAATGCACCCGAGCTGTTTTTTGCCATTTCCATGTATAATATGCCGTATTATATCATATTTTCTGTTATTTATACATGCCGTCGGGCGAAAAAATCAAAATTCGTCATCGGCATGCATCACCCGTGCCGCTGCGCGCCGTCCTCCTTGCAATTTGCATAAACATGTGATATAATAAAATGATATAGGAAACAAGATTATCGCGGCGGGTGTTCGGGAGGCTCGCACAATGAGGATATAAATGCCGAAAGAAATGCAGGACCGTCAATGAAAAAGAAAGAACACGCGACAAAAATTCAAATGCTTGTTGCGCTCGGACTGCTCTTAGCAGCACTCGGGGGTACGATATTTGCCTTTTTCCGCTATTACAGCAGCAATATTAACGAAACGCTCTACACCGAACGCATCAATCAGATGGACGCGGTGACCGGGCAGCTGTTCCGCAATCTCGACAATGTCATCGAGACGCGCTGGCTCGAGGTACGGATACAGTCGAATCTGCTCGAGATAAATCAACCGCAGAGCCCCGAGGAGCTGTACAGCTTCATTTCCGCGCAGCAGAATACCTCGCTGATGAATGAGCGGCAGATGTCTATCGTCGCCGTCGACAGCGCCGGTCACTATTACACCTCCGACGGGATCAGCAGCAGCGAAAACGGACTGAGCTACATTGCCGGAACACCGTCTCATGTCAGCTACGTTGACGGCACGCCGTGCGGAAACGGCTCTCGCTTGCATCTGCTGCTCCGTCTGTCCGAGCCTATCGTTCTGCGGGACGGTGATGAGGAGATAGAGCTGATATACTACGGCACATCTCAGGCAATGGAGCACTATACGCAGTATTTCACATGCGACGCATATGACGGAAGCAACAGCGTTTACGTGCTCGACCGCAGCGGTTATAAGATATTCAATTCAGGCAGCACCGATCTGCTCCGGGGCTGCAGCGCATATGCCGTACTCGAATCAATGGAATACCTGCACGGCTGCTCGTTCGAGGAGACGCTGAAAGCGCTCGACGAGCGCGGCATCGCCATATCCAATGCGGTTCTTGACGGCACCGAGTACTACTACGCGCTGCGCCGCGTTGACTATACCGACTGGACACTGCTGTTTCTTATCCCGTCTCCCTACGTCGCGCAGAGCACCGTTCAGATGGTCAAAGCCGCCGCTGTAACGCTTGCGGTGTTTGCGGCTGTCCTGCTGATCCTGTCTGTGATATCGATCGCTCTGCTGCTCCGCGTACATCACCGCCGGGAGCTGACCGCAGAGCATCAGCGCACAGAGCTGCAGGCGGAAATGAATGCCGCACTGACAGCAGCAAACGAGCGGCTTTCACAGGCAAAGGAAGCTGCCGAGTGCGCAATGCATACTGCAGAAAACGCAAACCGCGCCAAGAGCAACTTCCTTGCGAATATCAGCCATGACGTAAGAACTCCGATGAATGCCATCGTCGGTCTCGCCGACCTGCTTGAGCACAATGCCGATTCGCCTGAGCGCGTCCTCGATTACACGCACAAGATACAGTCCTCCAGCCGCCATATGCTCGGACTTATCTCCGACCTGCTTGATATGGCAAAGCTCGAAAACGGCAAGCTCCGCTCTAACATACATCCTATGGATTTGCGCGATCAGATCAATCAAATAGAGACGATGATCCGTCCTCAGGCGGAGAAACGCCGTCAGGAGCTGCGTATCACCACCGAAAATCTGCGGCATACCCATCTGCTCGCCGATGAGCTGATGCTCCGACGCGTGCTGATAAATATCCTGTCCAATGCGGTAAAATATACCCCTGACGGCGGCAGAATAGAGTTCAATATCGAGGAGCTCGAACGCGAAAACCGCGCCTACGCACGCTTCCGCTTCACTGTTACAGACAACGGAGTCGGCATGAGCAAGGAGTTTCTCAGCCACATATTCGAGCCATTCTCGCGCGCCGAGGCATCAACCGTAAACCCGATAACCGGCACGGGGCTCGGAATGGCTATCGCAAAAAGCCTCGTCGAGGCTATGAACGGCGCTATCCGCGCAGAAAGCTGCGAGGGCAAAGGCAGTATGTTCGAGTTCATAGTCAGCCTCCGTATCGACGACGGCACGGCGGATGCGGCGCTTTCCACAGTTTCCACAGCCAATTCGACGGTTGCGAGTGACTCCGCGCATGCGGATGCACAGACAAACACACCGCCTCTGCCGCCTGCCCAAAGCAATGCCGACGACAGCGACCGCAGCATTGACATTTGCGACAAAAGCGACATAAGTGACGACGGCCGCCGTGACGAAAACACCTCGGCAGCGGTCACCGCAGCAGACAGCGGTAAGCGCGGCATCACAGAGGAATATCCCGCGCTGCGCGGCATGAAGCTCATCTGCGCAGAGGACAACGAGCTGAACGCAGAGATACTCAAATCAATGCTCGAGCTTGCCGGCGCGGTCTGCCGCATATATCCGAACGGGCGAGCGATAGCAGAGGCATTCGACGAGATAGCTCCCGAGAACTGCGACCTTGTGCTGATGGATATTCAGATGCCGGAAATGAACGGCTACGACGCAGCTCGCGCAATACGCAGCAGTAAGAATCCGTATGGCAGAACGGTTCCGATCATCGCTATGACCGCAAACGCCTTTTCGGACGACGTTCAGCGCAGTATCGCCGCAGGAATGAACGCCCACCTCTCTAAGCCGGTCAACCTCGAAGCACTCGAACGTGCGATCATCCGTATAAGGTCTACCCCCCCCCCGAAATGGAAGTAGATTCCAATGATTGACCCGCCGACTCGGCGCGAAACGCGGGGTCGCGGGACGCGGGGATGCGCGGGGGAAACTTTTGAAAAAGTTTCCCCCGCCCCCCTTTCAAAACTTTAAAACCGAGAGGCTTTCTCGTGCAGAACGGCTGAGACGATTGCCGAGTAAAGGTTTCACCCTCCGCGCACCGACTAAGGCTCAGGAAGTTTTAAGGTTTCGCCCACCGCTGCGTACGGACTGAGCCGGCAGCAGATTAAAAGTGATAAGTGTGAAGATAAGCGACCGCATTATTCGAGAAATGATGCGGTTATACTTGAAACTTGGGTGCAAATGCACCTAAGTTTCAAGTAAACGCTTGATATTTTGCAAAAACAGCGGTATACTATACTTAAAAGTCATGGGAAAATACCCGTAAGTTTTAAGTGAGCGGAGGGTTACAATGCAGAACATTATTGCTAAATGAAAAATCCCTTGAACTGTAAACTAAATAAAACGAAAAACGGAGCTGTTAAAAAACGAGTTTTTTAACAGCTCCGTTTGATTCAGGTGGATGTTAAAACGCCCACTCCGAGCATTTTTGATTCTTACCGTCTCGGTCGTACAGCGGCGCGGGGCGGCTTTTCTTCCGATGTCGCTTCCGTCGGCGCGGCAACGGTCGTCAAAACCTATTTCCGCTGCCGTCTCGGTCCGCACGCCTTAAAAAAATCCCCTCAGTTTTAAAGCTTTGGTAGGGGGCGTGGGGGGAGACTTTCTCGAAAGTCTCCCCCCGCTCGTTTCTCCCGCGTTCCCGCTTACAGCTCTGCGATAAGTCCGACAAGCTCCTCATATTTTTCTCTGACTCCGGGCAGCGACGTCTTAGCCTCCTCGAGCTTGCCCGCGCGCAGCTCCTCAGTAAGCGCCGCATCGACCTTATACAGCGACTCAAAGCCGAGATTCAGGCACAACCCCTTGAGTGTATGTGCGGCGCGGAACGCCGTTTCCGCATCTCCCTGAGCCATCGCCTCACACAGCTGAGTATAGCTTGTATCGGCGGGAAATTTCCGTGCAAACCGGACGACAAGTTCCTCCGTTCCGAGTCTGTCCAGCACGCTTGCGGCGTCTCCTCCTATTTTTGTATAAAATTCCCGAACCTGCATTTCTTCACCTTTCCCGACCGCATGGTCGCTGCGCGGGACTGTCCGCCCGCCGTTTTCCGTATTCTTTCCGAATCGGCTGTGCACCGATCTGTCTGTCGGTTTCCTATGATGTTCGTATTCTTCTATTCGCGCCGGAGCCCGGCATTGCCTGTGACCCTTGTGCCGAAAACACAGCCGACTGCGCTGCCTCTGCGCTTATTGCGCTTCTCTTAGGCAGCCCTCGATATCACGCAGGCAGCCGAGCAGCAAAGGATTAAAGACCCCGCACTCGCCGCTGCATATCCGGCGTATCGCCTCATCATGCGTGAGTCCGTCTCTGTACGGGCGCGCACTGATCAGTGCATCGTATGTATCCGCAAGCGATACCACCTGCGCGGAGATAGGTATCTGCTCGCCGACCAAGCCGTCCGGATAACCGCCGCCGTCGTAGCGCTCGTGGTGACTGCGGCAGACCTGCGCCGCTATTCTGACAAGCTCCTCATCGCGGAAGCGCTCAAGCGAATTAAGTATCTGCTCACCGAGCACGGTATGCGTCTGCATTATCCGGCGCTCCTCCGGAGTCAGTCTGCCGTGCTTTCCGAGTATATCCTCGCTGATGCCGATCTTTCCGATATCGTGCAGAGACGATGCAAGGGTTATGGTTCTGCGCTCCTCCCAGGTGAGATGATATTTGTTTGTACGCTTTACAAGACTTGTGAGCAGCAGCTCGGTTATTTTGGATACATTTTCTACATGCCATTCGTCCTCGCCGTTTCGAAACTCGACAATATGGCGTAGTATGTCAACGATCATCTTGTCGCGGCGCTCGCGATTTTTCATCTGCGTTGAGAGCAATTCGGTCAGGCGCCGCTGCTTCATATTCATCTTGATGATGTTATTCACACGTCGACAGATGACGCGTGAATCAAACGGTCGGCTGATATAGTCGGAGATGCCGAGCTCATAGGCACGGTTCATCACATCATCCGAATGCTCGCTCGATATCATTATTACCGGGATATCCGAAATTGTGCCGCTGCGGTTCATGTCCTCGAGAACATCGAAGCCGCTGCACCCCGGCATTATAATATCGAGCAGCATAAGCGATATACCGGTGCCGTACTCATGCAGCATATCAAGGCACTCCTTACCTCCTCTCGCGGTCAGAATGCTGTAATCGCCGCCGAGTATTGAGGACAGCATATCGCGGTTAAGCTCCGAGTCATCGACTATAAGCACCTGCTGATGTCGACGCTCGTATTCCGAACGTGTGCCGTGCTCCTCATCTGTCTCGCTCGTGACCGCTATACCCTTGTGCCTTTTGGCAATGTACATGTAGCGGTCCGCGCGGACAAGCGCCTCCTCAAGCGGCTCGTTCTGCGCGAGCGTTCCGCCCATGCTTATCGACAGCTCGATACTCGGATATTCATCGAGGCGCAGCTGTCTGACTTTCTCGCATATCTGATCGAGACGGGAGGTGAGCAGCGATCGGTCGAGCACCGTGGGCAGCAGGAGCACAAATTCATCACCGCCGTAGCGTATCATCCTCTCGCCCTCATGCAGACAGGTGCGCACCGCGCCCGAAACGCAGGAGAGCACCGCATCACCCGCTGCGTGACCGTAGATATCGTTGCATAGCTTAAAGTCGTCAAGGTCGAAAATGGCGACGCCGCCGTCGCAGCGTGCCTGTTTCAGCTGCTCCTCATAGTGCTTGCGATTGTATGCGCCGGTCAGACTGTCGCGAAAAGAGACTTTTTCGTAATATTTCAGCTGCAGCTTGTATTCGCTGACGATATCGCTGACATCGAAGCGCGCAAGCGCAAGAATGGAACGGTCGTCTCCTATGTAGGAATATATCAGCTTTTTGTACGATACGGCGCCGTATTCGTCATGCAGTGAAACGCACAGCGTATACCTATCCGTTTTTGCGAGCTGCTCCACGACGTAATCGAGCCGCAGCTTTCGCGCGATCTCCTCCGCCTCGCTGTCAGCGATGCAGTCACGGACAAAAAGGTCAACGCGGCGGTCATAATTGCCGTCGTCGGCGGCAGGGTGCAGGTCGATGCCGTTGATGTGGGTCATGTATCTGCCGCTCTCTGCGTCGATAAGGAGCAGATCTTCGAGTATGTTGTCCATCACCCGCTTAAGCGAGGAATTGAGAACCTCGGTGAAGATATTGCGGCAGGAGACGAGTACATTCCGCATGCCCTGTCGCTGCAGGATGACCTCATACCACGCCGTTTCGCCTGATTTTGTCCTTACCTTATGCTCAAATGCGCGGCAGCATTCCTCCCCCTCGCAGAAGCAGCGCAGCGACTCGCGGCTGAGATTGCCGCTCGCCTGATGAACATCCGCAGCGAACACGTAGCTTGAGGTATAGTGCTCGACTATCTGCTCGGTATCAAACCAGTTGTTTGCGTACTCGGGGCGATTTGAATCATAGTAGAGAAAAACCTTGTCCTTTTCATAGTCGTACTTGAATATCGCGTCGCAGTAGAATTTCAGTGATCGGACGATCTCGTTATTCTCCATTGCTTACCTCCCATCGGATGTTATCTCGCGCACGGCTTCATAGGTCCTTCGGCAGTTGTTTCTATCGCGCAGCGGGAAGAAGAGCTCGGCGCGATGCTTATATTCCTCGTCCGGCATCATGCCGCTCCCTATGCAGCCGCGCAGCGCCGAGAGCAGCTGTGCTTCATCGGTGCACACGGGGCCGAAGCCGTCGCGACGGCAATCAAAGTAACCCGCCCTATAATGCATTGAGCGGAATTCCTCCTCGTCAAACTGATAGTATATTATCGGTTTTCCGAGGTAAGCGACATCGAAAAATACGCTCGAGTAGTCGGTTATCAGCAGCGCACAGTCGCGCAGCAGCTGCTGAACATCGTGGCTGCCGGCATCGGCGATCGTAATACGGTCGGAGCCCGCGCGGAAGCAGTCGATATACCGCTGCATCTCGATATGCGGATAGAAAACAAGGCGTGTGTCGCTCTCCTCGAGCAGCCGCGCAAGCTCGGGACTTGCGAGCAGCGAGCGGAAGCTGCGGCAGTACTCGGTATCGTAAAACGCATCTCCCGACGGGTATCCGGAGCCGCGCCATGTCGGCATCAGCAGTATCATGCGCTCTCCGCTGCCGGGTTCTTGGAGGCTGTCGTAGCGGCAGAGCCCGAGATAACGAACGACCCCCTCGGGAAAGCCGAAGGTCGAGCGAACATGGTCGTATTCCGGCTTTGCCCCGCAGACAAAAAGGTCGATATACAGACTGCCGTAATGCAGCCAGTCCATGGCGTTGTTGATAATACCGTGCTTGAGATAGACCTGACGTCCCCGCGCGTGCAGGCCGTGCTGCGCAAGACGGAAATATATTACCTTGTCAGGCGCGGCGGGCTGAACGTGCGTAGATATCAGCGCGTCGGCGGCATAATACATAATATAGTGGCGCGGGCTGCGGTAGTTCACCGCACCGCCGAGCTTGTCTATCAGCGGGCGGTCGGGACTGCCCGGAGTAATGACATAGCGAGCGTTGACCTCGGGATGCTCGGATACAAGATAGGAATAGAAGCGATAGCCGTTGTCCCGCGCGTCCGTACCGCGCTCGGATATCAGCCACAGCCCGCGCAGGCTCGGACAGATATGCCTGCCTATCGCTCCGAGCGGACGGAATATCAGCATAAACAGCAGCTCGCGGAGATAGCTCGGAATTTTTTTCAGCTTTGATGTCATTTCAGATCTCCTTAGCTTCGGAAGCCCTCTCGGTGATTAGGGTTCGGTTTTGAATTTAGAGTTTTGAAATTGAATTTCGGGATTCGGTATTACAGTAACACGGTTCGGAGCTTGAATGCCGTCAATACCCGCATTCGGCGCGAGTCCGCGCCCGACGGTGAGCATTCATCTATACGGCGCAATATTTACGCACGAGCCGAATATGCACACAGAATCGCCCGCAGCAACGGCGGCATTATCCGGAGCCCTTTCGCCCGCGCAGCCGACAGCGCAGATGCCGCATTACCCCCGAAAAGCCACACCGCTGTAACGCGATAATATGCCTGCGGCGGCGATACCAGCGGCAGAAGCGCTCGTTCGCCTCCTCCGCGCCGTACTTCTTGAGCAGCCTGCGGCGCTTGTTGCGCATCATCCGGTCGCCGAGCGCGTGCCATGATGCGTGATGGTGATGTATAGAGTAGGTTCGCTCGGTCAGGTGGGTAAGCTCATCGGTCTCAAAGTCCTTTGGATTGAAATATTCGACAGGATAGATCGTGCCCTCGCCGAGCTGCTGAACAGTATCCTCCGCCCGCAGTCCGAGCGCAGAAAACACCGCGCCGTCGGTCACAACGCAGGTCTGCGCAAGCACCCTGCCGTCCGCGCCGTAGTACGCGCGGCTCTCGTAGCCCGCCATCAGCCGCCTCAGGAGCTCCGTGCCCGCCTCCGCACCGAAGCCGAGTCCGGTCGCGACCTCGCCGGCGCGCTGCATGCCGAAGTACACCTTATTTTCAAGCAGCGGATCGAGCGGTCTGAGCAGCTCAACATCGGTGTCGAGATATATGCCGCCTTGCTCATAGACTATCTTCAGCCGCGCATAGTCGGTGACATATGCCCATCGGCGGTCGCGGTACGCGTCGGCAGTGTAACGGATGCAGTCAACATCGAAATTTTTCTCGTTCCACTCGATTATTTCGTAGTCCGGGCAGAATTGCCGCCAGCTCGCAATGCATTCACGCACCTCGGACGACAGCGAATTGCCGCCGAACCAGCAATAGTGAATTTTTTTAGGTATCATAGATCATTGCCTCTTTGAAGGTCGTTGTTCGTGTATCGGTAATGTGAAACGCTTACGTCACTACGAATTTAGGTAAATCAAATCTTTAGCCGCTTTTCTTTAATGCGCAAAGCACAGCGAACAACGCAGAGCGTTGTTCAAAAGCTCCAAAAGAAACGCTGTCACTACGAACATGATCTAATCAGAGCCTCAGCCGCTTTTCTTTGTGCGAGTAATGCGCAGCGAACAACGCAAGCGTTGTTCAAAAGCTAAGGAAAAGAAACGCCGATTTTCGGGGCATTGCCCCGACCCCGTGATGTTTGGAGCGTAAGCTCCAAACTCAGGCATAAAGGCTCCGCCTTTATGCGCCACCCATTTAAAAAAGGTGGACGAAAACTTTAATCTGCTTACCGCTTTAGTCAGTGCGTCGGCGGGCGAAACTTTTCTGCTGCTTGATGCCACGGTCGGTGCAACTGCGAGAAAAGTTCCCAGTTTTAAAGCTTTGCGGGAGGTGTGGGGGACGCTTTCTCGAAAGCGCCCCCCGCCGTACCCGCCGTACCCACCGTACCCACCGTACCCGCCGTACCCCGTCGGTTAAGTGCGGAGAGTATTGTCACCATGCCGGGGAGATGCAGCTTAAGCAGCAGCAGCTTTACGGTATCATTGCGGCTGCCCGCCGAGGCGAGCGGCGTATCATGCACCGCCTCTCTCACCCGCGGGAGCTTCATCATACGCCGCAGCCATGCCGTGCGTTCGCGGAGGCTCATATCGCTGAGCGAGACATTTTTAATTCCCATCTGCAGATCGCGGACGGTGCAGTATTTAACGGCAGCGGAGTGCATCGGGCTGTCGTCAAGGCCCCATTCATGAACAACATCGCGCAGCGCGTCGCTGATATAGAAATTTTCGTCTATCCGCTCATTGTGATACGAATTTGAGAGCGAGCCGACACGCGATTCGGTACAATGATAGCATACTTTGCGCAGCGAAACAAGACAGGCAGGGTCATTACGATAAAAATCAATAAAGAACATAGCATCCTCGCCGATATCATAACATCTGAAGCGGCAGCAATGCTGCTCTATAAACTCGCGTCGCATGAGCTTGTTCGTTACAAGGTGCGACGAGGCGATCTTGTCGAAGTTGTCCCGAAAAGGCGTGCCGCGAAAAACGCCCTCAAGCGGCGGCATTGCGGTCGAGCGGCCGATCATTCGTCCCGACGCATCATAAGTATCAAGTGTGCTGCCGAAAATAACGATATCCGCGTCTTCACTGTCAGCCGCGTCGGCGAGCTGCTCCGCCGCATCAGGCTCAACCCAGTCATCCGGATCGAGAAAGAAAATATACTTACCCCGCGCGGCATCAAGCCCCGCATTCCGCGCGCTCGCGACACCGCCGTTTTCCTTTCGTATAAGACGCAGGCGGCTGTCATGTGCCGCCGCCTCGGAAATAATATCGGCACTGCGATCCGGCGAGCCGTCGTCGACAAATATCGCCTCGAAGTCCGGCATTGTCTGCGCGAGCAGCGAATCTATCGCCCGTCGGACATATTTCTCCACATTATAAACGGGAAGTATGAAAGAGACACGTACCATTCGGCACCTCCGAAAATAATAACGTCTGCGGAAACCGCATCATTGCGGGAATTGAAATAATAATGATAATTGTCAAATTGCGCGGATCGAGAGAAAACGTAAACCACGTCATTGTGCATACCGAGCCGACAGCGGCGGGAGCAGAGGGAATTACACTCGCTGCGAGGCTGTCTCTCAATCCTTTTTGCTTTCTTTTTCCGCGCCGCACTCCTTATTCGCACCGCGCGGTCTGCCGACCGAGAACGGAATGAACCTATTGACCGCAGCGCTGACAAGCGCCGCAACAGCTGCCGAGAACACAGTGACGATCAGCACCGCCGCCGTCATGGGCAGCTCCGACGAGTGCGGCAGCAGCCCGAGAAGTGCAAGCCCCGCCTTAGCGGCGTACATATGCCACACAAAGAACACGAAGGTATTGCGTCCGATAAAGCAGAGCATGCGGGAACTGCCTATCAGCTCGGATATCGCAAACACGGCGAGAATACCGACAAACGACAGCACGGTGAACAGTACGGGATTAAAGTAACCGCCGAGGTTCATATTGACGGTACAGCCCTGCCACACAAGGTTAAAGGACGCGAGCAGCACGGCATACAAAGCGGTATATATCGCCGCGCGGATGCCGGGGTGCAGACCGTGCAGAGCCGACGCGATACTGTACGGCAGCGGTTTCATTCCTCCATCCGCGGCAGCCGTACCCGAGACGGCTTCCCGTGCCGCCCCGCGCTGTGCTGTTTCATTCGCCGCATTTTCTACGTAATCTACATTTTTTGCCATTTTCGACACATCTGCGCTGCTTCTCATACGGTCGGACAGCCGGCGAAGCAGATATCCGAGCGTCATAAACTGCGTGCTTGTCAGCGCGGTATCGAATTTCCACGGCATTATTTCGCCGCGCGAGGAGACGATATAGCCGAGAGCGGTGCATAGGACAGTGAGCAGAACAAGCGGCAGCATACGTTTCCGAGAGAGCCGCAGCAATAGTGCAAAGATAAGCTCGAGCACAGTAAGGCATGGGATAAACCATATGAGATTGCCGCGCAGCAGAGGCAGAATATAGTTTGAGAGCAGGAGCGAGGGCAGTCTGCCGAAGTCGAAGCCGCAGCGCATAAGGTCCATCGCCGTGGCGACCAGCCCCATAAAGGAGCCCCAGAACGCATACGGGATAAGCCGCGCACGCAGGGTGCGGTTGGCGAGCTGCTCGCAGTCGTCGTACCTGTGCGAATACAGATAGCCGGAGAGCGCGAAGAAGACAGGCAGCTTGACCGGGTTAATAATCATAGTTATCAGCCCGTATGCCCCGTCATGCGTATAGCCTGCGCCTACCGACTCCGTTCCGACATGACCGAAGATAACGGCGAGCATGGCGAGGGCGCGCGCAATGTCCACCCAGCCGAGTCTGCCGCCCGCCGGAGCTGTAGGCGTACGCCTGTCGAGTCCTCCGCACGACACCGCGCGGGGAACGGCAGCTGCGGTCACAGCCGACATCCCATCCTTCATATCCAATGCACCCCCTCGTATAGCTTTCGTATAGTACAATTAAATCAAGCCCCCGCGTGAAGGCAAAGCAAAATTAACCAAGGCGCTGAGATGTCAGGCAGCTTGCATACTCAGGCAGATCCTACGAGTAAAGCTCGCCGACCTATCATTCTGTCGAGCCGCCTGTTGTCTTTTCTTTTGTCGCTTCTGCGAATGCGAAGACCTTACGTAAGTCGGGTTGAGCTTCGATGAGCCTACTCTTTCATCATTATCCCGATGAGATCGGATACCGAGCGGCGGTCGAGCTGCTGCCATTTCGGCTCCTGCACCTCCCGCCTGCGTGAGACAGCATATGCGAGGGTGACGAGACGCAGCGCCATCGTACACCAGAAGTAAAATGCGGTATTGTCGGTGAGGTATGAGACGGTCATATAGCCGAGCTCGCAAACGTACAGCAGCGCAGTGCGCGTGTCGGCGTATTTTACCCAAAATACGGGATATGCAACATACTGCGACAGCGCCCATCCCATCAGCCCGGGGAAGCCTATCTCGACAAAGACCTTCAGAATATCGTTGTGAAAGGCATATGCGACCTTGAGCAGCCCCTCCTGATACCACTGTCCCACCACCGTGTCGATATACTCGAAGCCGTGACCCATGTAGGCGGGAGAAAAGGTATAGCAGCGATTGGCAAGCTGCCAGAGATATTCGCGCCCCATCATGTCGATGCCGAGGGTGCCGAACAGACGGGATACTATTCCCGTCCGCACGCCGTAGATGTAGAGCAGGAAGAATGCGGTCCATGCAAAGCCGAGGAATATAAAGAATTTCGTCAGGCGCTGCCTTTTGCGCAGCAGCAGTCCGACCAATGCAAACAGCACAACTGCGGGGATGGCTATACGCTTCATACCGACGATAAAGAAGAAACCGGTAAGCAGTATATAGCGTCTGCGGTGCCGCCGCTGATCCTCCGTTTCGGTCGGTGCAAAGACCGCATAGTAAAGCAGCAGCTGACCGAAAACAAAGGTCAGATCGTGGATCTCAAGACTGCGCGCATACCCCTCGGCTCCGCCGAAGGTTGTGATGCAGTTAATGAGCGAACGGATGCTTTCGACTATCCCGTAATTCGGTATCTCGAACAGCATGATAAGCCCGTTCGCCGCACCGATGCCGAGCGCAAAGAGGTCGATAGCCTCTATCCCGAACATGTAGACCGCCGATACCGCCGTAAGCATTGAGACGGTCTGAAAGACCATCTTCGATCCGCCGCGTATCATCGACGACATATCCGAAAAGTCAAATATCCATATGACGAGTGACCATATCAGCAAAAAGACGATAAGCCCGAGGTACAGCAGCGTCGGAGACAGCAGCTCGCGCACACGCTGAAGATTCGGTCGAATGATGGCATAGACAAGCGCCGAGAGGATGATACCTGCGGTGATTATCTTCGGCAATCCGCCGAGCACGGTGTTTATCTTATTCCATTCACCGAGCGCCGAGACGGCAAGGAGAAGCACGAACATCAGCTTTAATATGACCGGGCAGTCGCTCGCGGCGCGCGCCGCACGTCCCGTCCATACACGGTCACGTCTCCTGCCGCTGTCCGTCGTGCTCTGACGGGACAGATCTGCGGCGCGGTTCGGCATCCGCTCGCGCTTCGCAGCCTCGGCACGTGCGGCGGCGTTCGGCAGCGCGGCTATCTGTGCAAGCTGCGCCGCGCGGGCATGACTCAGCTTTTCTTCGGTTCGTGAAGCACCGCTCACAATGCCGTTAGAATCACCGCCCGCAGCGTCCGAGGAGCTGCCGGGAACTGCACCCGAAGCGGCATTAAACGCAGCACCCGGAGCGGCATGCGAAGCAACACTCGAGGCACCGCCGGTCTTTCCTAAACCGCTGCCGGCACCTTCCGCCCGCGGCTCTTCTCCGCCGCGCCGCTTTTCCTTGCTCTCTCTCATTCCATTTCCTCCTTTCCGTCAGCCTGTCCGCCGCAGCGGACGTTATATTTCGATCATCATGCGCCGAGTATCAAAGTGTTTCCGCAGCGTCTCGTATCGCATTGCATCACATCGTACCGTATCGCATCGGCACCCGACCGTCACGCGCGGCGGCGATGTGCGCGAACAAATGCGATGCACTCGCGCAGGTTGATAAGCACATTGACCGCTATGAACACAGCCGCAATCCAAAGCGCATTCGGTATAACGGTGAGAATGACGTGCAGATAGCTCGTCGCCTCGCAGCTGTCGGTGCCGAGCAGCATTATTATGCCCGCGCCGAGCGCAAGGTTGACCGCTATCTTCTTGTACAGCTGCAGGCAGCTGCGGTCGAGGATTCGACGCGCGGTGTAGATAATGAGCGCATTATTGCGATAGAGCAGCGCGGCTACCGTTCCGATAAGGCAGCCTATAAGACCGAAGCGCCATGTTGCAATAATCGACACGGTGATGTTGATAGCCATCTCCCATATCGCCTGATTACGTGTATCGTCGAATTTTCCCGCCACATAGAGCTGCTGGAGCATCGGCGCCTCGGTGCCGGTCAGTGCGGTGACGGCGGCGAACAGCAGCAGCGCGACGGTATTGTCATATATCGCGGCATCCGCAATGCCGCTCGTGTAAAGCCTGATCACCGGCATGAGAAAAGCTGTGAGAATGGTGTATGCGGCAAATAAAAGGGTATAATAGACGGTCTCGTAGAGGCTGAATTCGCGCTTGAAGCGCTCGAAGTCGGTATGAAACATCTGACCGAATTTGAAGGTAAGACCGTTCGTGAACGAGGTAACGACCTTCTGAAAGTTTGCGAAAAACAGCGAGAACACGGCATAGACGCTCGCATAGTTCATGCCGCACATTATCGAGATGATGACCGTATCGGTATTCGAGAAGATGCAGCCGGATATCTGATGCACGAGCACCGAGCGCTTCTGCGACAGCGCAGAGTGATCGGGCTTTGCGTGCCAGTCTATCCAGCCGTAGTGCCGACGGACATATATAATGATGAAGAATATCTGAATGATCGACGGAACGCAGTAGGTCGCCTGAATGAGAATGAGATTGTCCGAGATGAGTAGAAATACAAGGCGCAGGAGATTAGAGATGATGAGAGTGACCGTCTGCAGCGTCGTAAGGATGTATTTCTTGCCCTCGACCTCGAGAAAGGCATTGTACTTGCCACGCCAGAGGAAGAGAATTATGCCGGGAATGCCGTAGAGCAATATCACCGAAAAGACGGTAAAGTAGTCGAGACTCGTGCGCACGACGAGCGGATAGCCGACGGCAAACAGCAATGTCAGTGCCGTATATATCATGCCCGAGCGCAGATAGAAGCGCCGAGCCGATGCGAGAATGGAGTTTATTCTGTCGGTATCGCCGATCGCGACCGGATGATAGAGAGAATACTGCGCCGACAAGCCGACCCCCGCCTCGAGCAGCGCGAGATAGGCAAAAATATTCTTTATCGTGCTGTCAAGGCCGTTTACATCCGAGCCGAAGTTGACAAGATAAAGTCGCGGCAGGACAAAGCCGAATACTATCTTTACCGCCTCATAGGAGAGGTTTGATATTATATTGAGTACGACACGCTTGTTTTTTTCATGCGCGGTCGATACTGTTGCATTCCCCATATTCGTTGCCTCTGTTCTCTCGTGAAAGCCGCCTTTTCGTCAGGTTGTATTTTCTATAGAATTATTTTCGTCTGCCTCGGTCAAGCGGCAGCTGCCCGAAAAGCTGTGCCGTATCACCGCAGATATTGTTTATTGCCGTCAGCCGTGCAGTCCGTCCGATATCCGCCGCACCGCCGGCACGGCTATATGCTGCCGTTCGCCGATTCCGTCTCGGATATGCGACGCGATGCGCCCATCGGCAGACCGATGCGCTCAGCCGCCGCACCTATGCGCGTTCCGCCGAGCAGGCGAATAAGCAGATAAGGTACCGTAAGCCCTGCCGCCATACAGATAATAACGACCGCAGGCGCCGGAACGCCGAGCTTCTCGTACAGCAAAAGCCCGAGAAAGGCACAGCAGAACGGCTGGTGGTAGAGATAATACGGCAACGTCTGCCTGCCGAAGCGGGCAAGCCGCAGCTCCTTCCCCCGCTGCTCCGCACGGCGGCAAAGCAGCGCCATGAATGCGGTTATGCCGAGACACAGACCGAGAACTGCCACATTTTCGAGATAGAAGGTCGGTATTCCGGTCAGTCGGGCGGCGTACGGGTCAAAATCAAACGGAGAATAGATGAGCAGCACCGTCAGCGCGCCGCATCCGATACCGGCAGCGGCAAACGCACGGGAGTGCTCGCGTATCACCCGTTCCGGGAGCAGCGTTCCGACAAGGAAGAATACCGCCTTCTGCATAAATGCCTTGCCCGTCCACACCCATCCGTGGCAGAAAAGCTCGTACAGCAGCGGAATAAGCAGCACCGCCGTGATACGCACCGCACGCGAGGGGCGAGGGGGGAGCAGACGATCGCAGAAATATACCGCCGCAGTCAGCAGAAACAGCGTCTGCAGATACCAAACGTGAAAGCAGTACGGGTTTTCGTTGCCCAGCATATCAAGCAGATACCGCCCGGGCGAGATGAGCGCATAGGCGCTGCCCGAGAGCATTCCGCGCAGCGGCAAAACAGCCCAAATAAGCGCGAATACAAGGTATATCAGCACCGAATACGACAGCCACGGCAGCAGCAGCGAGCGCGCCTTACGACGCAGAAATTCGCCGGGTGTCTGCTCACGGTACCGCTGCGCGGCAAGCCCGTAGCCGAGACCGGAAAGCAAAAACAGGAACGAAACATGAAAGCGGTAAACGATAACATACGACACGTCGCACCATACAAAATCGGCACGCATCGACTCGCGAAAGGTGTGCCCGAATATGACGAGCAGCACCGCAAGTCCCTTAGCGGCGTCTATATAGCTAAGTCGTTTTTTCTCCGCCATACCTTGTTCGCTCCTTTGACCGATCCGGATATAATGCAGCCAATAAAAATAAATATCGGAATGCTCCGTGCCGGGATATGCGGCGCGGAAAATCGAGACGCGTGCCGTGTATCACCGTATCGCGCCACGCGCTTGTGCGCTCAGCGTCTGCTCATTTCAAGATAGAGCTGCTGTATTCGCTGTGCCTCGTACACGATGTCGTAGCCGGCATCACGGACGACCTCGGCGCCCGCCTCGCGGGAAAAATCGCCGTGCGCAAGGGTGAACAGCGCCTGCGCCCAACCGTCGTCTGTCTCGGTAAGCGGCACGCGAAGCGCACGCGGCGAGAGCACGACCTCATCGGTAACAGCATCCGAAAAGATGCACGCAAGCCCCGATGCCTGCGCTTCTATGCCGACAACCGGCAAGCCCTCAAAAAGTGAGGGCAGCAGGAATACATCCATCGCCTGATACCATCGGTCGACACGGCTCTGCAGCCCGGCAAACAGAACATTGTCCGCAATGCCGAGCGCACGCGCCTTCTCACGCATCGCGCCCTCAAGCTCGCCCTCGCCGATAAGCACAAGGATCGAGTTCGGATCGCGCCGCATATATGCCGCATAGATGTCGAGCAGACGGGTGTGGTTCTTCTGCATATTAAAGCGCCCTACATGACCTATAACAGTTCGGTCGCCGAGTCCACTCTCGGCACGAACGGCGGCACGCACCTCGGGGTCAAATCGGAAGCGCGCGGTATCTATCGCATTTCGCATTACCATGCCGCCGGCATTCCAGCGCCGCCTGCCGAAAAAATAGATGCCGGCATCGCGCCCGCACGCCCAGAGATCGGAAGCCGCATGAGGAAGCAGCAGCTTGCACACCATCTTGAGCGGCCATTTGTAGTCGCGGATGATGCGTGTGTTGTGCGCATGGGCTATACGTGTCTTTATCCCCGCGCGCTCCGCTCCGCGCAGAGCATAGTAGCCCATAGCCTCGTTGTGTGCATGGACAATTGCTATATCGCGGTCTGCGGCGAGAATCTGCCGCATATATTTTATATAGCCGGGATAGCGTATTGGATTCAAGCCGGGGGAAACGTAGATGTGACCGCCCATGCTCCGTATCTCCTCGTCGTAATCGCCGGGCTTCGGCTTGTTCGCGAGAAAATCGAATTGCAGCACGTCGCGGTCTATCCGACGATAATAATTCATGAGCATCGTCTCAATGCCCGCTTCAATTTCGGCGGCGGACTGGGCCAGCGGGTAGTGGGTGTGCAGGTATTCCGCGCCCTGCTCCATGCTCATCGAGAACAAAATCTCGTTGAGGCCCGGCTCGGGCATCAGGCCCCGGCTGCGCAGATACCGCGCACCCAGGTCGTTCCAGATGCCCATGGAGTCGAGCAGCACGCCGTCCAAATCAAAAATTGCGCCCTTAGTCATGCAGCATTTTCTCCGTGGCAGCTTTCAGATCCTTCGATGCCTGCCCGATGTTTTTGGCCGCGTAGATGGCGCTGATGACCGCCACGCCGCAGATGCCGCTGCCCGCCAGCTTTTCAACGTTCTGCTGTGTAATACCGCCGATGGCAACGACTGGGATGGAGACAGCTTGGCAGATGGCTTTCAGCGTGTCGTAGCTCACGTCGTCGGCATCGTCCTTGGAGCCGGTCGGGAACACCGCGCCGACGCCAAGGTAGTCCGCGCCGTGCTTTTCGGCCAGGACGGCCTGTTCAACAGTCTGCGCAGACACGCCGAGGATCTTGTCGGGGCCGAGAATGGCGCGGACGTCCAGTGCCTCCATATCGCTCTGGCCGACGTGGACGCCGTCGGCGTTCATCTCGCGGGCAATTTCCACGTTGTCATTCACAAGGAACGGCACGCCGCGTTCGCGGCAAAGCGCCTGCAATTCCTTCGCTTCTTCGAGGAATTTTTCCTCTTCCAGCGTTTTCTCCCGCAGCTGCACCATCGTCACGCCGCCGTCCAGGCTCTCGCGCACAACATTGATGAGCCTGCGGCCGTCCAGCCAATGGCGGTCGGTGACGGCGTAGAGCAGCAGGTCCTTTTTATCGCAGTTCATACCGTGCGCCCCCGTTCAGCGTCTCGCCGTCCATATTGTAGATGGCGTCAATGATGCGGTTGCGGTAGGTGGAGTTGCCGTCACCCTCGGCCATGCGGCTCCAGCCGATCTCACCGGCCAGACCCATGGCGCAGACGGCGGCAGCGGCAGCCTCCAGCCGGTTGTCGGGGTTGGCTACAACAAAGGCCGTCATCATGCCGGAGAGCTGGCAGCCCGTGCCGGTGATCCTGCCCATCTCGGGGCGGCCGTTGCGGATGACATAGCAGCTCTTGCCGTCACTGACAAGATCGATCGCGCCGGTCACGGCCACGATGGCGCCGCTCTTGGCGGCAAAATCTTTGACAAACTTAACGGCATTGTCAAGATTTTCCTCAGTCACCGCGTCCGCTACATCGGCATCAACACCCTTGGTAGTGCCGCTGCCCAGCGCCAGCGTCTTGATCTCCGAGATATTGCCGCGGATGACGGTGAAACGGATCTTCTCCATCAGCTCCACAGCGGTGTTGGTGCGCAGCGCAGAGGCACCCGCGCCCACGGGGTCAAGCAGAACCACATGGTCCAGCTCGTTCGCCTTTTTGCCGGCGCGGAACATCCCCTCAATGCTGCGCTGGTTCAGCGTGCCGATGTTGATATTCAGGCCACCGCAGATGGCGGTGATGTCCTCGACATCCTCCGGCTCATCGGACATGATGGGGCTGCCGCCGCAGGCCAGCAGAATGTTGGCCACATCATTGACAGTGACATAGTTTGTGATATTGTGGACCAGAGGCACGCCTTTACGCACATTTTCGATGCAGGTACCCAGCATACAAAAGCACTCCTTTATAAATAAAAATGCGGACATGCCCGCAGAGGCACATCCGCATCAAGACGCAAAAAAGCGCAGAAACGACTATTTCCCTACGTTGGCATTATCCAAATCAGGTTACGGGTCAGGGCAATACAGCCCACTCTCAGCCTGCTTTGCGCAAGCTCCCCATTTCTGTACAGTTTTTACAGTAGCACACTATTCCGTTTTTTGCAAGGTGGTTGTCCGATTTTTTTGTATTTTTTT
>ERZ827496.578-NODE-578-length-50553-cov-17.911224_pt1 | contig 50553 bp, 58 predicted proteins | sample MGYA00519769_ERZ827496 | MGnify/ENA primary metagenome ERZ827496 (study PRJEB31778, sample SAMEA3449327) | human gut metagenome | biome: human gut; feature: human-associated habitat; material: faeces | place: United Kingdom | collected 2010/2012 ...
GGTATAACCTTCGATGCGCACCCGCATAGCGGGTGGTTTATTTGTTTCGCACCTTCGGAGCGAAACGGACTTAAAGTCACAAATCAAAGAGCCAGGAAAATCCTGACTCTTTATTTGAACTATCACTTATATTTCTGTTTAATATCACGCATCCATTTTTGAAGAACAGGACCTAATTTCATATTAAGCATCAACTTATTGCCTGCAAAGATATTTGTTGCTTTATCAGGATCCAATGTTTTAGAGATGTCATCACGAAATGGAATCTCTTCTGGCTTGATAAGACTATACTCCTTAAGCGATTTGCTAAGTAAATCAGCATCAATCCCCCATTCGGACGCAAATGCTTTAACTTCTTCGAATTGTTACTTGTCCTGCCAATCCTGAAAGGCTTCATCAAAATTACTCGTAGGTTGTCTCTCAAACACATTAATACGTCATATCTGTATTTGAGCCTAAAAAAGAAAATGCAGAAGAAACTCCTACATTTATTATCTATATTAATATTTCTTGGCTATCCCATTATACCATGCCTTATAAATTGACTCTGACACTTCGGTTTTGGTAAAATTAAATAAAGGTTGAGACTGAGTTTGAGTCGGTGACGACTCATTCAAAGGTTGCGGTTCATCCGTTTCAGGTAGAGGTGCTGCCTCCTGTTTTTCAGGTAAATCCCCGAATGAGTTCTCAGCCTTTTTAGTATGCTCCTGAAAAGACTCAGGAGTATTTTTATTTCGTTGAATTAGTCATTTTTTAGCTTTTAAATCGCGATTCCAGTCGTACTTCTTGACTGAAATAGATATATGTTAAATTCTATCCACGGCAAATTACTATTATAAACCAATACGAACTACATATATCTTTTTTCGCTGGTCAAACATTAAAAGTACAGTGGAACATATAATTAATATAATACTACTATTTTAGAGGCCATTATAGAAATGAGCTAATCCTTTAAATCAAATCTTAATTGACTCATTGCGTCTTCTAAATTCGAGATCGAGGATTCAATATTATTTAAACTTGAACTAAGGTTATCAGACACTTCCACTCTTAAATTATCTAGCGATTTCTCTAAGTCCTCAATTCTTGAATAAGGAACGAATTGCTTCATCGTGTCCCCACATGAATCACCCAATTGGCTTAGAATACGATAAATTATTTACCAAGTAATTTGATTAATATTTTCGTATTTCTCATAAATTATATCGGATGATATCGATTTAATAACATCTTTCGAAAAAGTATCTTGAGGATTTAGCTTTTCTTTTAATAAGCTGTAATAAAACTTACCATAAAAAGTGCTGATAATTGTTTTAAATTGTGGAACAAATATATTCAAACTAATTTCTTTATCAGATGTTTCATTTCTTAATACATATTTCCCGCTATAAAGTTCATAAGAATATGTTAGTTTTCCAGATTCATCAGATAAAATAAAAAATTCAAGACTATTATTACCAGGATTTAATTCTTTTTGACACTTTTGCGTAATTCTCTTTGCAAAGCTAAAATCTTTATCAATTCTGAATATAATATTTTCAGAATCAAATGGTTTTTCAGCTCCACCTAATTGCTTGATGAACTTATTATTGTTTCTTATATAGTCAAGGGAATCTGTATATATTACTTTTCTATCGCAACTAACCTCAATGACTAAACGAGTTTTTTCAATATGCTCGTGAAAATAGTTATTAAATTCTCTTTCACAGTTAATCACTTCAGCAACCTTTATTTCACCTGAATCAATAGAAGTCTCTGGAATATCACTCTGAAAAAGTAACTCCTTTTCGTGCTCATAAGATCCTTGAGCATAAAATTTGATAGTATATTCTTGTGACTCACCTTTAAGATTACCATTATTTATCAAAAAAAAGATATACTTCTGATCATCATTTCTAAAACCACCATCATATTGGATATAATCAATATACTCTTTTTCAAATTTTACATTAGTAAGTACTACCGAAGTTACTACTTGCTTTTCTTCACTTCTATTTTGAATAGAAAGTTTATTCTTGATTAGGTTAGAGTATATGTTTTTTGATTGCCATTCTAATTTTTCACTTGAATTTTCAAATAATCTACAATCATGTGGGACAAGCGACTCAATGACAATGTTTTTACGGTATCTCATTACCTTTTCATAAAAATATTTTATTATTTCAAAACAGTCCTTAACTAGACTCATAGTCTTATTCACCTCTCAAAATAGTGATTTAGATTTACAAAAACATCATTACTAACACGCAAACTGGTTTTCGAAAACGATGATCCTATTTCCTTGACCTAAACTATTGCTTATCAATGCTCATACCAGTACATGATTAACGTTTTATGAACAACTCTAAGCAATAACGTGTTATCAATTTGACGAAATTCAGCTAATTTGCTAAAATAAAAACTGAAAAAGGAAGTTGAACTTCTACTCAACTTCCATGTAGATCCGTTTAAAAGACGGTGGCTAGTTTTAAACGAAAATAATCCGTCTTACTTCGCCAAAAGTGGGGACGGATTATTTTTTGTCATCGTTTTTAAAGAGCTTGTAGCATAAACCAATAAGAGCAATAGTAAAACTACCAAAGCCTAGAATGGTTTGCACAACCTCAAACGCTGTCAAAACGGCTCTCCTTTCTACTAGATTTCGAATGCTTGCCCATAGGCATCACTCCTCTCTAATGAATGAAAGCCACCGTCTATCACTTTTCTACATATAAAAGTATATCAAATTCATACAATAAAAGCCATTTCCCAAAAGCCAGCTATCCTAATAATGAAGGGAGCTGGCTTTTCTAAATTATTAAAGGCACCCTATGATATTCCGTACGAAGAATCTAGTCAATAAAAAGGAGCCCTCAAACTCCTTTTTAGTATATGGTAAATTGCAAGAATAAGTGCAACATTTTTACCACTCACTTAAAGTGCCTCGAAGAGTGTTCTGTATCCTAAACATTTGGGTGGTCGATGGTTTTGCTGAGAACTAGTCTTCATTACTAATGGCTGCCAAATCAGTCTTCTTAGGGAAATATTCTCTAAGTAAACCATTGGAGGTTTCGTTATTTCCTCTTTTCCAGGAAGAATAGGCATCCGCAAAGTAAAAATCTAGATTAAGATCTTCTACAAAAGGGTAACAAAAGAACTCCTTTCCTCGGACTGAGGTATAGGAGTTTAAAAAGTCTTTTGGAAAAGGTTGATAGAACTGCTGGATGGCTGGGAAAGGACTTAGTCCTTTACAATACATTTCATTTTACAATTGGATTGAACACTTATCTTGTAAAGTCATTTGGAATTTTTGTTTCTCACATTAATAACGAAACGATTCTAAAGTCAAATAATAACTAATCTCCTTTGAATTACTTCTTAATCCTTATTTATCTCTGAAATTAACGTTCAAGCAAAATAAGGTTGATTTTAGGAATAACCAAAGAGGTCACGACTAGCGAAATAAGAGTAGCTATCACTAAAATGGCAATATCCTTTAATTCAGCAATACCAAAATATACTTTTCTCATAATATCTAACTGATAAGTCAGTGGATTAATTAAAGCAAACCATTTGATTACCATAGGGGACGAGTCAAAAATATAAAAGACTGGTGCTGTAAATCCTAGGGGAGTTAGAAAGAATCTGATAACAATGTCTCTTCTCCTATAATCATTAATAAACATAGTAATTAAAATTGCTATACCATTCCAAAAGAATAATGAGACTATTGACAATAGAATTATCAAAAAGTAGTTATATAATGGTATTGCTACACCGAACATACTTGAAACCAAGTAAATAATAAATTCTTGAACTAATAACCCTAATAAAGAATACACACTCATCCCTAAAATGTAATAAATAGGTTTTACACCACTACATAATTTTAAAGACAGTAACCCATATTTTTTATCTATAGTCACCCTGTAAATGACTTGAGTCATCTGACCAATAATCAATAAGCCGATAATTCCAGTTATTGCATACTCTGTATAGGATGTAATGATATTATCATAATTTACCTTACTAATCGCTGAATTTAATCCTATCACAATAAAAACAACATACAAAATAGGTTGTAATAATTGAGAAAGTAGTAGCCCCTTACTTCTAAAAAAAGCTACTAATTCATTCTTTGCTATAATCTCAATTCCTCTAACGCCTAAATCTGACTTGTGTCTAAGTTCACTTGCTTTCATATGAATCCCTCACAACTTCTAGATAACGATCTCGTAGGTACTCTCTCTCGATAGAAATGCCCTTAATACTTAAAACTTCACCTAAATCATTTATTACAGCTATAACATTATCATCTTTATCAACACTAATCATACATTCGGTGTCATTGTAAATTACGACATTCTCTTTATAAGAAGTAAGAAACTCTGACTGTTCATTAGTTAGAGGATGATCCAATGAGAATACAACTTTACGATTCGTTCTATTAACAAAATCTTCTAGAGTTCCCCAATATGAAATTTGTTTATTTTTTAAAAATAGGATTTTTTCACAAAATCTTTCAATCAAGTTAATATCATGGGAAGATATAATAATGGTTTTCCCCTTATTCGATTCATCCTTTAAATATGATAAAAAGCGATCTGAAGATTCTGTATCTAAACCTACTGTCGGCTCATCCAAAATGTAAAAATCTGGTTTATGTGCAATAGCTCTGGCAAGCTGAACACGTTGTAACTGTCCCCCTGATAAGGAATCAACCAATTTATCTTTTTTATCTGAAAGATTTAAAACATCCAAAGCTTGCATACACAGTTCATCTGCTTTACTACCAAATATTCCAGCTAGATTCAAACCCAATATAACATTATCTTTTACAGTAGTATAAAAATCCATGACAGCAGTCTGAGGATTAAACCCAATGTTTGAAAATGGTTGTTGCTTATTACTCAACTCCGTCTCATTATATTCCACGCTTCCTCTATACATAGGTTGTAAGCCAACAATCGTGTTAATAAATGTTGACTTTCCTGCACCATTTGACCCTAGTAAACCAATAAAATCCCCTTTAGAAATTTCAATTGAAACTGAATCTAAAGCTACAAAGTCTTCATACTTGACTGTTACATCATCAACTTTTAAGAACCAAGTCATTAAATCTCTCCTATATTACTTATTACTGAAATAAAATCCTCTCGTAATTCAGAAAAACTATTGTATTCATGCTTAAATGATTTTTTAAAAATTCCAAAAAACATATTATCTGTATTGACACAATCTAATCTACTCTTTTCAAATTCTATTGTGTATCGGATAGCGTCTTTATAATCTAATTTCATGAATTCTTTAAATCTCTTTGGAAATTGACTCCAGTATAATAAGTATACCAAACCTGTCACATCTTCCGGTTGATTCCCAGATATATTCAAATTTGTTTCATAAAATCCTGGTGTTCCAAACAACGATATCTTGTCTTTAAGTACATATGTTGATTTATTAATTGAATGTTCAAAATCTATAATTGAAATTTTGTTATTATCATCTATAATAATATTATCAAATGATATATCTCTATAAGTAATATTATATTTTATGTTTAGAATTTCAAAAATATCAATTAGAGATTCAAACCAATTGAAATCCTCCCGTATGAATTTATAATCTTTCAAACTTTTTCCATCAATATAATCAATTTCAATAAAATATGAATCTTTTACATAAAACTCTCGTATAAACCTCGGACTAAATTTCTCATTCTTTAGTTTAACCAAGATTTCTTTTTCCATAATCATGCGATTGACTGAGTCTCTATTTGTAAAATCAATCATTGATAAATTCTTTGACTCCTTAAGTATAACAACCTGCTTTGAATGAATATTAAAGACCTTATAAACGCCACCTTTGGCATTTCGGATTAATACTTTTAAAATTAAATATTCAGAAGGAAGATTATCATATCTATCAATATAATAATCTGATATAGGAACTTTCACATCTGCAGGGATTGTCTTGTTTCTCATATCTCTATATGAAGGATCTTTAATAAATTCACCATATCTATAATACACTACATCGCTTAGTTGAAATTTAAAATCCGATGGTATAGGAATACCTTTAACACCTTTAAATAACATCTCTAACTCAACCAACAACCTATTTAACTCATCATCAGAATTAGGATAAATCGTAATAAACTTACCAACCTGAGAATATCCATAGATACCAGCATTTTGCAATGTAAGTTCTTTCAAACTAGAGAGAATTTTAAAATTAATATCAAAATTATTCGTTTTGATAAATTTAAAAAAACTTTCTGCTATAGCGGTTGCATTTACTATAGTCGCACTCAAATGAATTTTAAATCCTCTTTTAACTTCAATATTCGGAGAAACTGAGTATATCCATGGATTATCTGAAGAATGTTTTAGCAATCCAAATTCTTTTAAGGTCTCTTGATATTTTCTTTGCTGCTCATTTTCATATTTTAAATAAGCTGAATAGTTTGTTTGATTCATACTAAAAAACCATCTCCATAAATGTCCAATCCATCTGATAAAGCAATACTATTTAAGGAATGATAATATATATTAATAATCAACGAAGTTTTTATATTCCTTCTTTTTAATTCTTCGGCTAACATCTTGATACTATATCTGTTTTCACGAGGAACTTTATAAGAAGATATTATGAAATTATAGAATAAATACGTGTTAAAATCCGACAGTCCAACACTCTTGTAATTTACCAAAAACTCATCCAGCATTTGATACAAATGAGGTGATATATTTCGTTCAATATTATAATTTTTCTTTGTAGTCATTAATAAACCTCAAAAACCAGCCCTAGTTATATAGGCTGGCTTTCTTTTAAGCTGATTCTAAATCAGGTGTAACAATATGACAAGTACTGCTATGAGCACCTGAAGGGAACTGTAAGCCATTTTGAATAGAAAGGGCATAATCATCAAGCTCATCAAGATTACGTATTAAAATCGCCTCTCTCTCTTCTCCTGTAATTCCAAACTTATCTAGTACAAGTTCTGGAGTATCAAAATACTCACCAACTGTCTCCATATTACCTTGCAATTCACTAATCAACAATTCTAACTGTTTACTCATTTTCTCTCCTTTATATCAATCTTTAATCAATAATACTTAGAAACCCAATTCGCTGCCCCTGGATCAACTACGTTAAATAAATGATTTTCATGGTTTATTGTATTTAAATTAAAAACTGAAAATAGTAACAATAACAATATACTCAACGATGCTATCTTTTTATATTTTTTCATTTACTCTCCTTTCCTCCCTCACAAAAATAATATCACTTTATTATATATAATTCAATGATATTTTTGTATTTTTTTGAATAAAATTAATAAAATGTATGTTAGTTTATTAATTTACTTATTACTTAGTCTTCATATTTCTTAAATACATCTTAATATTTAGTTAGATAATTCAATACTAATAAAAAAACAGTTAGAATACCTCATTCTAACTGTTAAAGAAAAACAAGTCTCAAAATGTCAAACTAAACAGTTAGTTTGACATTAACTTTTCTGCTAAATAATGTTCTACTTTTAGAGACATCTCTTGGTTACCATCTAGGTTATAAAGAAATTTAGCCTTAGTATAGTAATCTCTGACTTCGTCTATATTACCAAAGCTTGCACTAGCATTTCCAAGCAATAAATACAAGTCTGCCAAAAGATAATTTGTTCTATATCTTTTACAAATCCGAATTGTTTCACTTATTTTATTCAGAGCATCTTCAACATTATTTTGCAACCAAAGATAACGACTGATATTGTAATTAAACTTTATAGACAACTCCAACTCTTCAATTGTATGTATTATTAAGTTATTTACACGCTTCTCTAGATTATCTCGTATCTCATTGAATTGATTTAAATCATCAATATCATAGTAAAAGTTAAATAATGTATTTGAAAACCTAAGATAGTTTATTTCTGAGATATTTTTTTCTTTTATTAGCTTTTCTAGTTTACTTACAGCTTCTAACTTATTATTTTCACAGTAAAATAAAACAAGAGTTTGAATCCACTCTAAATACATCTTATCTGATAAAGATAAATGACTTGATGATTTGCTTTCTAAATTATATAAGTACTTTAACGATGAATAGTCTCGTTGTGAAATAAAGTTTTCAGCTACTAATCTAAAATTTTCGAGCTCGTTTTTCTCATCTTGAACTTGTTCATCAAAAAAATAATCCATACTTACTCTAAGTTTTCTCGAAAGTGCATATAACAATTCTGATCCTGGAGTATACTCCCCATTCTCTATACGACTAATCTGTCCTTGTTTGCAAATCCCCTCAGCAAGTTCCTTTTGAGACATTTTTAGTGCTTTTCGTCTTTCCTTCAATCTTGAAGCTAGTAAAATTCCCAATTTTATCTTCCTTGATTAATTATTATATATATTTTATCACTTAGAAATAAATACTTCAAACAACAATATAGAATATGTATTATTCTCATACAAATTACATATTTTATTCCCTAGGGTATTCGTTTTATGAGTATCAATATATAAATCCAATTTCATACACATCAGATTCAAAGAAAATGTTCTAGTTGTTAAGCTATATATGCTACATGCCCTTGACAGCTAACAAAACCTAAAGATACTAGTTCTCATATTCCTAAGACCATAACATTTGACTTGTTAAAACCCTCTCAAAAGGGTATTCGGATCACTTATAGTTATACCTAAAATAGTTACTGTCACTTGTAACTTCATGTAAAAAAGACCTAATACACTAACTACATCAATAACCTGTCTTTCTTTAAGTTCTGCAGTTTTTGATTCTATCATATAACTATATTTCAAGAATCTCCTTTATATACATAATTATATTTATGTTTTACCTACCCTGTTTTTCACTAACAGTTAGGTCAATTAGTGGTAGATAGCTTGGTGAAAACCTACCATTGATTCCAAATAGATGGAAGTTGAGATGAAGATGGTATAGCGTATCTTTCGTTTCAAACGTATGTTTGATATTCCCTCGAGGCTTCCCTGGAGTAGTTTCCTCTCTATAATAATGAGGAGCAATTACTTTCTCACATTCCATATTAGTGACCTCGACAATCGACCTATACTCTGGCTTAATAGCATTCTTATTAATCATTGTCATTTGAGCATTAGTGTCGTGGGTTGTTAACTCAATATCATTAATAAGTGAATGTTCATTATATAAGCTGGTTTCAGTAGATTTCTTCAACCCAAGATATTTCACATCAATAACATTCTTGAATAGATAACGTTTAAATAAGTTCAAGCTTAATTTTGAACCTACAACATAAAGAATGAGACTAATAACTGATAGTTCTAAAATATTAGTTACTTCAGCCTCTGTAATCTGTGTTGGCCTCAACAAAAGAACACACAAGGTTATCATCTCAATGAAACTAATTAAGACGGTATAAACCAACAATTCACTACCATTTCTGTATTTTTGAATGACTCTAAACGTGAATGATGCTAGATAAATGCCTTCGATAACACTAATAAATAATAATGCTTGTTGACCCGGCATTGTCTTAGAAAGGATATTCAAGAAAAGTGTTCCCATAATTAAAAAGAACCATAAGAAAGCTTTTCGCAAACACAAGTCTAGACATAATGCAGTAAATAATGACATACTTTTTTGATTGATTTTTGTTTTCATTTTTTCTCCTTTTTGATTTATTCTTTAGATGGTGCTCCACCTTTTTGTGTCTTAGGATCAATCACCATACCAACTTGTGGTTGGGTATCCCCTAGAATAATGGATGCAGGGCTCAAGAAGTCTCCATACTGGAAGACTTTTGTTTTCCGACGTTCAAAGTGAATATGTGGGCCTGTTGCAGCACCCGTTTGTCCAACATATCCGATAAGTTGGCCTTTTTTGATCTTATCCCCTTTCTTAACAAGAGGAACATCACGCATATGTCCATAATATATAATAGTGCCATCTGGAAGAGTGTGCATCACGTGGTTACCGTCGATATTCATCGCCTCTTCATTGACCTCTACTACTTCACCGTCTGTTACGGCATAAATTGGAGAGCCTTCTGGTGCTGCAAGGTCCATTCCTGTGTGTCCTGAACCCGCATTTGGACCACCAGCATTAGCTGATGCACCGAAAAGTTGGGTAATGGTATAAGGGACATCAAGTGGCTGACCTGTATCTGTGCTAAGATTACTACTATCGCTATCACCACACGTATCTGCATCTACTTCTTCCTTGTCATCATCCTTATCCTTCTTGTCTTTTGACTCTTTTAGACGATAGACATAGACTTTTCCATAGTCCATAGTAATACGGTCTCGATATTGACCATAATTATTCTCAGCAATTCCATCTGTTGAAGGCGAACATTGGACAATATTCTCCTTATCCTCAACGAGCATGGTCTGTCCTTTATCTCCAGAGCTACTACCTTTCGTACCCCAGATAATGATATCTCCTTTTTCACGGTTTTGGACATCATCTTTAGACGACCAGGCACCCTCATACACTAACTCATAACCATTGTCTTTCAACCAATCGTGTTCTGAATCGGTATCTACTGGAGAACCAGATTCTTTAGCACCACCGTCAACAAGGGCATAGTATAGAGCAGATGAATGGTCATAGCTATCTGGCCCAGTACGAGCATCACGAGAATACTTGACCTTCCCTAGCTTATCCTTATACCACTTGATAGCCTTATCAGTATCAATAGACTTCTTGTCTTTATCACTGTCTTTTTTGCTATCCTTGTTGCTAGAGTCACTTGATGAACTACTTGAACTGCTATCGTTATCATTGTCTTCGTTGTCGCTATCTTCTTCATCGTCGTCACCGTTATCATCATCTGAACTTTGACTACTTGACGAGGAGTTATTGGAAGAAGCTCCACCACCACCAAACGCCTTTTGGAACTTGGCATCATCGTACTTATATTTACTTGCTTCGAAGACTTCCGCAAACTTCCTTGCATCCGCCTTCTTTTGCTCTGGTCTGACATAAGCCATATTACCTCGTTCGTAGGCATTCCATGCCATAGCAGTTTCATCGATATTGGTTTGTTTAGCAAACTCCTGGAATGACCAGTTATGGCCAGATTCGTCATAGGCTGGGTTCCAGTCACCTTTTGAGATTGCATCAATAACAAAGGCAACCATCTTATCAGCATCTTCCCAGTCTGGACTATTTAAAGGTGCATATTTCGTGAAGGGGTCAAACTGGAAGATTCCACCACCACCAAGTGTGTTAGACGTACCACCTGTCGTTGGAACAGCTCCCTTAGAAATGGAGTCATTGATACCACCACCATAATGTCCTTGGGCACGTCCAATGATGTCATAGCCCCCTTCAGAGTTTGCCCAACCAACAGGACCTGCAGCAGATTCCCCAGACAGTCCGGCATTCACTAAGGCCATAAAGACTTTGTGGGCATTTTCATAGGCTTTTGTCCCCTTCGTAAAGGGATCAGAATCGCTTGCAGATGCTGAGTCTGTTTTAGTAGAAGTCGATTGAGGCTTAGAGCCATCATCGTCTTCTTCATCGCCATCTTTTTGGTAGGTTACACATTGGGCGTTAGTCTTGCCACCTTTCCCACCGGAAGTACTAATCGTCCCCATTAAACCAGTGATAATTGCAATTAAGATAACCGCAAAAGTTAAAATAGTTCCTATAATAATGGTTGTCTTCACTCCAAAAATCGTTAGAAGAACACGAGCAGCTTTATCACCTATTCGTTTCAAATATCTTAGTCACCCCCTTAATGAAGTAGTGCGGTTAGCCAGTACCAACCAAATACAAGTAATAGTCCTAGGGCAAGAAAGATACTTTGTTTAATGAATTTTCGATTTCGTTTTTGTTGTTGCTTACGCATCCAAAATGAATCTTCATCTGAGTAATAGTCTTTGTGACGTTCCACTTGCAAATTATAATAGTCTGTCACATCCTCCTTGACACTGGATAACCTTTCTTTCCCACGCGCAATGAGACCTTGTTTTTTCTCTTGTTCACGTGAGATACTGTCCTCACCAAAACCGTCATAGTAGGTATCGTAAAACGCTGAATAATCTACTTGCTCTTCGAGGCTTTCCGGATAGACTTGGTCTTGATAACCATTAAGAGAATCTAGTTCTAGTTCACGTTGAATATACTGACCATCTCGTTTAAAACGATAAGATACCATATATTAAAACCTCCTTAAGCCAATAATTGGCATTTTTTGTGGAGCAATATAGAGTTTATCTGTTACAGTTACCTTAGAAAAAGGTACACCTTTAATTCTGAAAGTACGGTGTAACTCTTTAACAACGAGACCGGCTTTATAATCTTTTTCTGTCACTTCTTCCTTAAAGAGTTCTTCATAAGCTGACACCTGAATCAAGTCTAGGAGACGATAAGCAGATTGATAAGCATAATAGTTACTTCGATTAGCCAATCTCTTTTCAAAAAGAGGTGAATATTCCTTTGAGAAGAATGATACAATCTTAACAGCTCGTTTTCTATGGTTATATTCTAGTTTAGCCATAACCCATGCAAGCCCCCAAGTCACTAGCGTGATAAAGCCCCAGGTGTTCATCAAACAAATAGGAAGAAGACTAAACATAAGGATACGCTTTGCTTTCTTGATACGTTCACGTCTCTTACCAGTAAGTAGCTGATAAAGGGCTACAATCAAGGCACAGAACACATATGGTGTATAGGCAATAGCCATAAAATGAACACCATAGGCGAATAAAAGTGTCTGATAGAGCATGAGATAGCTATAGAAACCAACCAAACCAAGAACTAAACTAATAATGAAGGAAACTATCCTAAAGAAACGTAGTGTCTTAATGTCATAAGCAATATTGTTAACCCATAGTGACAGTTGCATTAGTGTGGTCATTAATTAAATTTCCTCCTCTGGTTCTTCTTCTGATTCAAATATTCTCGACTCAAATCGAGCAGGTTCTTGGTAGATAATCATGGCTGAGTACTCATCCACTTGCTGACTTCCAAATAAGCCACATAAACTACTTAAAAGATGTGTTTTTCGCATCTGATAAGTAATATCAACAACACGACAGGTCTTTTTGTAAGCCAAGATCTCTAAGTAATCATTTACAATTCTTTCCAAATCATGCGGATTATCCTCTGTCAGAATTTTAGTTTGTAGTTGGAATGCCTCATCAGAATATGGTTGCTGTAGGTTCATTGTATTTCCCCCTTTTACTATTCCTAAGGTAAGAATGCATAGCGAACATGTTCATCATACGGATATTTCCCATAAGACCTATTATCCGCTAGCTGATGATTAAAGACTAAGTTCTTGACAGAAGCAATATTTAAGAAGAAATCACCATCTCTTAAATATTTAAGTGACGAAAGCTCACTCTCGGTCATTTCCCCTTGTAAAGCATCTGCAAGACGAGGGATAGTCAAATCACCTAATTGAGAAAAGACACGATACGTCATCATAGAGAAAATTGCGCGTGTCGCTAAAACGTAATCCACTGCATCCGTAGAGTTTGCATTCAAGAGAATGTTATCTAATGAACTCATTTCCATAATAAATGCAGAATAGTTACTACTTACATTCTCAATCAAATCCTTTAGAAAGTTAAGAGACTCTGAATAACGATAATTGAAGAGCTTATGTGCTCCGTTAATGGTAATAATGCTATGTGGTCGTTGACTCTTAGCTCCCCCGATTATCCCTCTACGAAAATACTCGGATACCCTTTTTCCATTTGCTACAGCATATGATGAAATGATAGATAGCACTTGGTATAGCTGAATATTAAGAAGCTCTGTATCTTGAATCCCAGAGAGGTCAAAGGTCACGACTTGTTCATTTGAGAAGTCTTCAAACTGTGAGGTCGCATTTAAAAAGCGATAATCTCCCAAGAGACCAGAAAAAGCATTATACAGACGGTCATAACTTGCAGCATCAATTTCATTGCCCTCTGCGATTTTATCCTCTTTAAGCTTGTTTAAACGTTCTACCCAGTGTGATAGAGTCGGATAATCTTCTAGTATGACATTCGTAATCGTTAAGTCTTCCTGGTCCATCAATTCAGCATTACGGTTCCACAAACTACGGTCTTCATAGAAGTCATTTAAGGCAGACGACAAATTATTAAGGTCTGAATTCTTTAATCCAGGATCAAGAATTTGGGCCAAAGCACGTAGTTTATTACGGTGGGCATAGAAAGATTGGACCTGGTCCGTCGTTTCTCCGTCTGCAGAGGAAGCCGTCGCAATGATTTGCATGAGGTTAATATGATTTCGATTATTAGTACCAGACATCTTAACATATCGACCACCTTGCTGTTCCGTAAGGTCTTTTAAGTGACCAGTAAGGTCAATGTTAAAAATGGTATGTCCTTTAGCAAAATAGGTATCAATCAAATTCCCTAACAACTTCATTTTTCCATTACCTGCTCCGGCAATCATCATCGTAGGAATTTTACGTTCCCTATCTTTATGCAAAAGGTCAAAGTTCACCACACCACCGGTACGTGTTTCTCCCAAGTAAACACCATAGGTGTCCATTAAGTTTGTATGGTTAAAAGGATAGCCAGCACCTAAATCCCAGACGGATGCAGCTTGCCCTTTTCGACGTAGTGGGGTATCTTCCAATCGAGAAGCTGGAATAAAAGCTGTATGATATTCGACGTCTTGCATGCCATCTGAAGAAGAAATTGAATACTGATTCAACTGTTGCTTGAGATCAGCCTCTCGTTCTACCAGTTGATCCAATGTGTTTGCCGCTAACAAAAAGCGAGTGTGGATTTTTTTAGAAGGAATATTATTATCAAGTTTTTCGCGATAGCCTAATAAAGAACCAATACGCTTCTTATCATCTGCATCTTGTGCAGCCTTTGTATTTTGCGTTGCTAACATATTCGAAATAGCTTTTGAAGCTAAGTCGGACATTTCATTATTTAAAGTATGTTCTAAGGACATAAAACTGATTACATTATCAACGAGCATTAAATCACTCATCCAAAAGTCAGGTAAACCATGTGCTGGATATCTGTCATATGGAACATGAGCAATCTTATAATAACCATTTGCTTGTCTCCAATATCTATCATCATATTTAAAATCTGGAATATCACTTTGAATCCTACTAATAAGATTGAGGTCATAACCCTCTCGAATATATTTCTTGATTTTTCGTGAACTTAAATCCATGTAAACTCCTTCTAGTACTGGTTAGGGGAACCATTCAGTGAATCATTAAAGTTGTAATATTGAGTCAATAACTCTTCCTTCTTTTCGACAGATACAACTTTAGGGGCAAATCCGTGGCTCGAAGCAATTGTTAAGGTGGTACGAGTATTGGAATCTATTTCAGCCAGAGTGTCTCCAAACACCCAGATAAAGAACTCGATATTTTGTTGGTTGATTGCAACGACTTGTTGTACGAGATATTTTGTTTTCAAAATATCTTCTCGTTGCCTGAGTTGATAAATAAGTCTCTCTTTATTTGCAATTGTGTCAAGATCATCGCCATCATTGATAATCAATTCTGGATCATTCTGCTCTTGCTTGACTTCATCCAGCAGACGTAGGAATTCGTTAGATTGGCTTGAAACATCTGTTGGTAATTTCGTTGTCTGAAGCATCATGTCAAAGGTAGTACCAGACAGAAAAAGAGTGAAGCCTACCTTAACAGCTGCTTGTTCTTCATTAGACATCGCTTGAATATCTTGCCCAAACACCTCAAAAATCTGCACATAACCTGAATAGCCATTAGCTAATCGTATCGGTTGATTAGGATAGCCATATAGAATAGACTTCACGTCAGCAATCGCAACAGTGTCTAAAAAATCTCTACGTTTTTTCTTATTGAGCGGGACATACACAAACTCTTCTCCGGCACGTTCACCAAGGTCTATACTTTCAAATTGTGTTTGCTTTTCCTTCTTCTTCTCTTGTTTTCTTTTCCGTGCCTCTTCTTTTTTTCGTTTTCTAATCTCTTTTTTTGTCAATACTGGTTCTTCAATTAAACCTGGCATATCATTTCCTCCATATACATTATTCTTCCCTATTCTATAAAACAGTATGGGACGTTCGTAACCCAGTGACACCCATTAGCTACTCATACTTCTCCATGTTTTTGACTATTTACTGCTATTTAGGGCTCTCTAACCTTGTCTAGCTACTTAAATCTTGTTACAATCAAATCAATACAATCGCAATAATCTTTTTTAGGAGGGTTTTAGGATGCTAGACTTGTTACAAGAATTTTATTTTTCACTCTATATCAGCACATGGACATCTTTTAAATGGTTGCTATTTTCGGTACTGATTGCTATCGGCTGTTGTCTTGCAACTTTTTTGTTCGTGTTCAAAGATAAAACTGCACAGTTGATTTGGTTGAAATTCTCAATGAGTTTAACTGCTATATTTGCCTTATTTTGTTTATTGATGACACTCCATGGCATCATCCATTCAATAGGAATCCTGGTAGGTGCTATTTCTAGTTTCTTTTTCCCTGCATTTGGTTTATTAATAGTATGTGGTATTATCCTATTCATCATCAGTCTCTTCAATCCGTTGTTCTTATTCTTCTTAGTTAAGAAATAAAAAACAAGCCATAAGGCTTGTTTCTGAAGGACAATTTGACAAACATTTCTCCTCAAGTATCCCCTTTATATTTGAGGAGAAATGTTGCGTTGGCTCGGCATTAAAAGATTACTTGTAAAAAAGAGAGAGGACGCAATATTTGTATGTTCTTGGAGCTGCTGAGGAAACAATGGCTAGATCAATTGGACATTTAAGTAAAGGACGAAAAAAAGAGCAAGTGGTTTTTTCTGTCCAACTGCTCTAAATACTTCTCATGTTCTCTTTCCCGCCAGTAGACTTTGTATATCTCCTCACTGACTTTTACCTTTTGTCCGCCTACATATAGATAAAATTCTTTTTTCATTTTGAAGTCCTCTAAAACAGAAGAATAAGAACACTTCTTTAGCTACTCTTGCGTATTTCATCTTGCATCTGAAACAATAATCTACTATAGAGATTATAGAAAAGAGGAATGTTTTGTTTCTTTGGTATTTCTAACATTAGATGTTTAGATTCTTCAATATTCGTTTCCTCCATTTTATCGATAATCTAAATAGTCAGTATCTTTATCTTCTTCACACATAATTGATTTCTATTCATTTTTTAAGTTTCTATTCTATCAAATAGTTTTATAATCTCAGAATCCGAAAATCCTAAGGCATATAGTTTTTCAAACAATATTTTTGTTAGCCTTTTAAAATTCTGATTTCTTAACTCAATTATTTTCTTCTCACTTTCAATAACAAAATATCCTTTGCTTCCACGACTAACAATCAACCCCTGTTTCTCAAGAACTTTTAATGCTTTTTGGACGGTTGCAGGATTACACTCTTCCCTCTCTGCTGAAGTCCTTATGGGAGGGATCTGTTGCCCCGGTACATACTTACCTCCAAAAACAGTCGCTCTTATCACAAATGCTATTTGTAAATATGGATACATATTTACTTAACCTTTTTATTTTTCCTTTCTCGTATAAATTTCCAATAAGCAGAATACGGAATAACCGTAGCAAACAGAAGATAATATTTATTAGAAAACATATCAGGGGCTCCTTTTGCATTGAAATGAATAGGAATTTTCTCTGGAAGAAATAGGCAAATAATAAATATTACAACAACCATTAACATCAATACCAAGACATCTTTTAACAGTCCAACTCTCATACAATTTTCCCTCCTTAAACTAAATATAATTTAACTTGCTAACTTTTATATAAACTTCGCTTGAAATAACAAGTAAAGTAACTGATATTATCTGCAAAACCAGTGTTATTGGAAGATTTAAAAACCAATTAAGAAGAATTGGTGTAATGAGTGCAATTATCGCGACAAACCCAGATACAATAACAGGTAGGCTTTGCTTTACAACCATCATCTCGCTTTCCCATTCATAATTTGGATACCTTATATTTAGGGAAATTCCTATCACTGTTATAAAGATCGAATAGCATATAGGAACAATTATTAGGTTAATAACTTGAATAAAGTTCATATCAAGTTTTAGCATAAATACAAATATGGAAATCATATACCCAATCAAATGAAGTGTAAGGTTTACAGCTATCTTGGAATTTAAGATCATTTTTACCTTAACAGGGGAGCTTTGCAAAATCCAAATGTTTTTTCCTTCTAAAGATATCGCTGAAGCTGCCGGGCAACTGAGCGAGAGCATAGATGCAATAAATAATGGAGCAAAATTTGAGAGATATTCATTTATATTTTCTATTCCTGAAGACTCTCCTATTTGTTCTACAGAGTTGAAAAGCAAAAATATATTAAAAACACATAAAAGTATTACACCAAGGCCTGCATTCAAGACCGCCATATACGAGCTTAAAAAGCGTCCCATTTCTTTTTTATACAAGGAAAAAAATATTGATTTTCTATTATAATATTTTTTGTTATCACAATATCTTGATGTTGTTTTAGCAAGAGTATTAAGCAATCCATACTTCATCGAAACAATTTTTACAAATATATAAAAAACTGCTGTTGAAAAAGCAATAAATAATCCAACTCCAATATACATTGGAAAATTTGTGTGTCGCATGAATAACCAGGATATTGGGTACAGTTCGGTAATTTGCTTAGAAAGCATGATCTCAATGCTGTCTTCATTACCTGATTTCATAGCTGACACTGCAATATATCCAATTACACCTATCATTGCAAATGAAAAAATTAGAGCAATAACATTTTTCCTCTTAAAATAAGATGAAACAGCCACAACAATGATTCCCATACACGCTGCTATGCACATAGGTATCAATGGAACAAAAATCATGGAGGTAAAATAAAATATAATTTGTAATACATTTAAGCTTCCGTTTAACACCCAAACAATACCCCCCGGAAGCATAAATATAAATCCTATTAAAAAGTTCAATAAATACATAAACATAAACTTGCTACTTATAATGTCAGAGCTTTTTAAAGGTAGTGATAAAAGCGTTTCCATATCACGACTGCCAAATAAAATTCCATTAGAATAAAATATTGTCAAAAATAATATTGAAAAACTTGATACCGCAACCATATAAGCCGGTATCAATTCCTGCTGTCCAACTTGTACCAGTGTTTTGGCTGTCATAATATTATAGACACAGGAAAATATAGCAAGAGTTATTATTCCAAAACTTGCAATAACAACAGAGTTTTGCTTTTTATTTCTTGGCTCTCTAATTTCGTTGATTGGGAAAAAATTTATCAATTGGGCTTTAATTAGTATCAAAATTTTGCTCATTATCTTGTACCTCCATGAAAAAAGTTTCCAAAGTTTTATCACCTTTGACTTCTTCTGTACTTCCGCTTGCGATTAACTTTCCATTTTTTATAATTGCAATTTTATTACATAATTTTTCTGCAACATCCAAAACATGTGTTGAAAAGAAAATAGCTCCTCCGTCTGACACACATTTGTACATTACTTTCTTTAGTAGAAAAGCTGCTTTGGGATCAAGTCCTACAAAAGGTTCATCTAAAATTAGTAACTTTGGAGAATGCACCAGTGCAGAAATAATCGCTGTTCGTTGCTTCATACCATGTGAATACGAAGATATCATCCCCGAAAGATGCTTAGTCATCTCAAATAAATCACTATATTTTAGAATTCTTTCTCTGCGTATTTCAGTAGGAATTTCAAATAAATCTGCAATAAAATTGATGTACTGAAATCCCGTCATATGTTCATATAAGTCTGGATTATCCGGAATGTATGCCATCATTTTTTTACAAATAACAGGCTCCTCTTTAATGGAATGCCCATCAATCGTTATACTTCCATTCTCAAAATCATGAATCCCAACTACTGCTTTTATTGTTGTAGTTTTCCCAGCTCCATTTGCACCAATGAATCCATAAATATCTCCAGACCGTACTGAAATGGATAGGTTATCAACAACTTTTTTGTCTCCGTAAAATTTACTAAAATTATTTATCTCTAACATACTTTTACCTCCATTGACAATTTGTCAGTTATTCTTTGAAATAATACCGATAGCTTGTTTAGTATTAGCTATCGGAACATTATAATTTTTACAAACATTCTATTCTTTTTCAATTGCTAAAGAGTTTTTTTGCATTTAAGCTTTGTTCAAGCATTATCTTAAATGCGTTTAAATACTCATTGGTAGACTCTTTTTTTGAATATCTTATACTTATGTTATTTGAAACAAAAACATAAGCTGTCATAAGAAATTCCGCTGTTTCAGACGGATATTTTACAAAAAGTGTTTTTTCTGATATTCCTTGTTTTATTATCCTTTCAAAATATATTGTCAGTTTTTCAATAATCTTATGAGATAACTTATCTATCATATATCGATTTTCTTCAAGATCAACTGTTTTTTGTAACTCTATTCCCTCTGCTGAAATATTTGCCGAAGATATCATTGTGGCATCCATAAATGCTCTAATTTTTTCAATGGCGGTTTTATCTTCATCATAGGCAATAACAAGAATATCTTTCAATAATTTATCTGAATATTGTTCCACAAGACAATATAAGATATCTTCTTTATTCTTAAAGTGATAGTACAGCAAGCCTCTTGATATATTTACTTTGTCAACAATATCCTGAGTTGTTGTATTATTATATCCTTGTTCTATAAAGAGTAGCATTGCAGCATCCATAATTTCAGCACGTCGTATTTCCGGTTCTTTCACATCTCGCATTTTATCCCTCCTGATTTAAAGGATATCACACAACTGACAATTTGTCAATAGTAAAAGAATAGGTAGAGCTTAATCTAAAGATACACTTTTTCGTGAACGACCTTCAAGTAGGACTTTATCAATCATTTTTTGTTTTAATTCTGGAGAATAATAACAATTCTTACCTTTCTTGACAATTTCTATTCCGTAACGATCAATTAATTTCACCATGTACTTTAGACCAGAAACATCCACATCAATTTTTTTTTAAAGTTGTTGGAAGCTTTGTCCTTGTTTTCTTAGTTCATAAATCTGAACTTTATCGTCATAACTCAATTTCATAATAAAACACCTCAAATGTTAGATTTTTTCTGTCTAACTTTTGGGGTGCAGTTCAATTTTGGGGGTGTCTTTATTATGGAATTGGCTTGCAAAAATTAAGTGCAAATACATAATCTTGAAAAAACTTTAAGCGATTTCAATCAGTAAATGAGTACATGAAGGCTGAGAAGGCTATTTTAAAAAAGTTGAAAGAACTCAGATTGAGTTAAGAAAAAGAGCAAGAAGAAAAACGGTAATTATTCAAAGGTTGATAACAGAGTTTTCTTTAGAGATTTTTCTAAGGTAAAACTAAAATACCTTGATATACTTGACAAATGGTAGAAAAGAACTTAGCCCTGTGCAATGTAGAACTAAATCCTTTGCTTAAATAAATTATCTAACTTTTGGGGTCAGTACACAGTTCGATTTGCTTTTTTTCGTAAACTAGTTATCACAACTCTCCATCTTCTCCAGCATCTAACTTATTGAACCGACTGTCGCTGTCTAAGCTATTCTTCTTTGATAAACTTTGAGTAGGGGGAATAATATTTGACGTATTCCCTTTAGGAATTATTCTTCCGACGCCATTACTTTTAACTCTATCGTAATTTAAGATACTATCATTGACATTCTCTCTAGTTCTGGTATAACGTTCTCCAAAACTACTTGAGAAGTCCTTCTTAATTGCTTGCCCCACATTCCTAAATTCAGTCTCAATACCCTCCTTACCAGATGTTATGACCTCTTTTGTTCCACTTATGGCACTATTAAACGTATTTTTAGTGCCTGTTGTTATTTTCCTTCCAGTTGCCCCTACTGTTCTTCTTGCTACTTGAAAAACAGTAAGATCCTGATCTCCTGTATCAGAAAATGCGTTCCAGGTTCCAGCTACAGCACCAGCAGTAGCACCAGCAGCAGTTAAAGCCCCTCGTCTGATATTGTTGGCAGTTGTTCCTACTGCACCTCCTGCAGCCCTAAGACCGTTGACTCCACTACCGATTCCACTACTAACATTATTTCTGAGACGGTTAAAGCCGCTTTGATTTCGTCTACCAGTAACTGGGTTATACTTACCAACAGCAAAGTTTCTAGCACCACCACCCATTTTATTAGCAGCCATTGCACCAAGAGCCATTGTAGTAACGCCAGCCCTAGTACCACTTGAAAGGTTAGTATCAATACCTAGCCATCGTTCCAACATTTTTGATCCTTGAGAAACCGCAAGATAAACACCAAGGTAAACAGCAATCGTCGCTATGGCATGTTGGAATGGGTCTAAACCATCGTAGAAACTTCCACCCAAAGTTTTCTGAGCAACATCTGATGCTCCAGAACCTAGGTTGAGCTTCACTTCGCTATAAGTGATTAAGAACCATTGTGCTACTTTTACGAATAATAGTTGGAACCAGATGGCAGCAATTCCTGTCATAACTTCTTGCCAAACCTCTAGGATACGCATACTATTTCCAACAGCCGAGTATGAAACTAGTGGTGAAATAATCACTGTTATAAGTGTTTTGAAAATCATTCGTACTGTAGTTACCAGCAATCCGATAAGCAAAAGTAAAAGAATAATTTGCTGAGTGATCAGAGCTATCCAGTCAACTTTATATCGGGCATAGGTTGGTAAGAAAGCAGTATTATCAAAACCAAGGAAATAACCTGATTTTGAAGTGGTAACTCGTGCATAGGCAATCTTACCATCTGCATAACGGATAGTATTAAGGGTCGATCTCATTACGTCGGAAAAACCGTTATAAGGTGATTTTTCTTGATTATCTTTCCACTCAGATTCCTCTTTCCAACCAGTAAAAAATATTTTACTAGTTTGAAGAAGAGCAGTTATTGGGTTAGATAAGGCTATACCATTTTTTGCTTGTTGTCCCCAGTCAATCGAACCATCTTCTCGCACTCCTACGAACTTGGTTATCGACGATACTCGTCCTTCACGTCCAGAATAGTACTGAAGCATTGCCTTATTGGTTGGACCATAGGTTTCAGTAAAATTGGTGAACCAAATGTTACCATCTGAAATGGTATTCCAGTTTTTATCACCAGCTATAAAATGAGTATCTTCATTATAGCCTAACTTATCTGAATCAAAATCCATTGCATACAGCATTTCAAGGTCAACTGTGTTACTTCGAAATGGTGTTACAGAAAGTGAAACACTCTGACCGCTGCCCGTTATGTCATAATAGGCTAATCCTACGGTATCCTTTGCTATAGCACTACCAAATTTTGAAGCAAAAGCCGGTAGTGCAGCAACAGAAAAAGTTACCAGAATCATATGATTGAAGAATTCTCGATGTCTGAATGGTGCACCTGCCATAGCCATTATAAGACGAATGAGTGTTACCAAAACAAATAAAGAAATCCCAACAATTTGGAGCCACTTATAAACCTGACCAACAAAGCTATCCGACTGACTAATATAATCAAACATGCCAAACAACTTAAACATATTGAGATAAACTTTCTCAATCGCATAACTAAAACTATAGATACCCTTTGAAAGCATCTCAGGAATAAAGCCAAAGGCTATAAATATCCCAGTTGTTGGATGTAGGTATTGGTCCCATTGAGCATAAAAGGATGCCAACAGTAGCTCTTTATCTTTGTCATTTCCCCAACCTTTAGAACCAACTTCATTAGGCCAATCTTTAGATTGAGAAATCATATCTGAGAGAGACGGCCAGACCTTCCCTTGTTCAATCTCGATTGTCGCTTCTGCCCCCATAGGCTAGCCCTCCTTATGTTCAGCTGACGTTTCAGTAGAAGGAGATGTTGGAGTTGCAAATGCTGTTGTTGTCGGTTCAGATGTAACTACCCAACCTTGAGTAGCTGATGGTTTTTTCTTAACATTGAAAGTAACACGACGAACAGTAGTTTTTTGAGCCTCATCCGTTGTACCAACAACATATGTAACCTCATAGGTATCTTTCTCACCCTTAACAAGTTCAACTTTCTCTAACATTGTGCTAGAAACAGTTGCTACCTCTGGGTTAGTAAATTTAGCATCGTTATTATCCAGGTAAGCCTTAAGCTTATCCTTGTCCCCTGAATAATAGTATGACAAGAAATAACGAGCCATGACATCAATCTCATGTTCATGATCTTGTATCATTGTAAGACGCTCAACCTTATCTGTTGTGGCTACAAGTTCTTTCTTCACGCGCGTGAAATTACTATTATAGACCATTAGCATCAACAATAAGAACACCGACAATGTACAAGAGACAATAGCCAAAATCAATGGCAACTTACTTGGTGGTCCTACTTCTTCATCTTCATACACCCTACCTGTTTTCTCCTTCCGTTTCTTTGCTCCAGCAACTGATTGCTTATGCTTATCCTTATTCGACATAAGACGATTTGGAAGTTCTCCTTCAATCGTTCCAAGTTTTGGATAGGGGGGCATATCAACTAGAGATAAGCCAAGACTTTCAGCATAACATGGAAGTAACCCCATAGGACCACTGAAAAAGTTAGAGATGCCTTCATATGTTGTTTTCTCAAACCGTTTATCACGGTGTGCTTCTTCGATAAGTGGGGTAACGAGTTCCTTGTAATCTTTCGTAATAACAAAAGGGGTAATCTGAGGTTGTCCTTCAATACTAGGGACTCCCGTAGTTGGTCGTGTGACACGACCATTTTGTTCCATCGGTTGACTAGCAAGAGCAATTCCCTTCAAGATAAACTGAGAATAACGCTTTTTGATTTCTCGAAAAAGTAATTCCGCTTGTTTAAAAGTTAGGAATGGGAGACTTTGAGCGATACTTTCCTTTTTATTACTAGGAAAATATTCAGTATCTAAGTCATCAATGATATCCGCTAACTCTTCATCCTTTTTAGGATTTGCATTTCCTTTCCACTCGATATAAAGAAACAAGGCATCAGGAAATAATACCTTGCGATTCCCCTTTATGGTTAGTAATTCTTTTTCCATAAAGTATACCTCTTAAAGACTTATTTGGGTTGCCAAAGATAATCAACAAATGAAACGAGTGCTGAACCCGCACATAGTGCGATTGCAATCCACATGAGTCGGTCAAGGGCTACTGATCGTTTCTTATCCCCCATCATCATCAAGATACATGCTCCTAAACCACTTAATACTGCTATCCCCGGGAATAAGAGACGTAGCATATCTGAAAAGTTATTAATCGAATTATTAGCTTCATTAGCTGGGTTAACAGTCCCATTTCCTCCAGTTTGCTCCGCAAAAGCAAGGGATACAGAGTTTAACGTCAATAAAGCAGTCATTCCCAGTGTTGATGCTTTAGACTTCACGTTATTCAAAAATGTGTTTTCTTTCAAAACAGCCTCCTTAAAATTTTAATAGTTGTAGTCTACAATATTCCATCTATGAGTCACAACCTAGTGACACCCCCCTAAGACGTAAGCAAATAGTTCGCATACTCCTCTGGAGGTATTCGTTTAACACTAATATGAGTCTGACGCCTATCTTGAACTGTCTTTCTACCTGAGTTCCCATACGCAAATGTTCCTGGTGCACGTCCAGATAGAGACACATCAACTATAAAGTAATCTTGAGGCTTACGCCCAAGGAAATACAATTGCTCAAAGATTTCATCTGTTAATACTTCATCAATCGTTCTCTCTAAAGGCCTTGCTCCATCCTCTGGGCTAACACCGACACTACTAAGATATTCATAAAAGTATTTTTTGCCATCGATAGTTTGGTCTCCATCCATGACATCTTCATAATTAATAAGAATATGATGGTCTTTAAACCAACTACTCTCATGTACTGCCATTTTTGAATAAACAATCTTATCAATGGTTTGTTTCGTCAAGATATTAGTGACTTCAATTTTCCAACGGTTGATAAATTCAGGTCGCTTAAAGATCTTAATTAACTCATCTCTCATGTCATTCATGAACTCTTTATAATCTGTCTTATTCATCTCTGTAAAGGTTTGACCAGAGGTAATGTATTTATCTCTGATTCGCTTATGCCCTACGTTTGATGTCGCAATGATAAAGGTATTTTTAAAATTGATTTTTCGTCCACGTCCGTCAGTCAAATGTCCGTCATCAAGCATTTGCAAATATAAAGCCCATACATCTGGATGAGCCTTTTCTAACTCGTCCAATAGTAATAATGAGTAGGGGTTCTTCTTAATTTTTTCAGTTAAGTCTCCTTTTCTTACATCATTTCCGATGAGACGAACAACCGCATTATCAGTCATGTATTCAGACATATCCAACCGAATCATCGCTTCTTCACTTCCAAACAGTTGTTTTGCTGCTTGTTTCGCCAATTCAGTCTTACCTGTACCTGTTGTTCCAAGCAGAAGAAGAGTTCCAAGAGGCCTTCGTTTGTTCTGTCCTCCCTGAATACCCTTATACATAAGTCGTGATATGGTTCGAATCACATGGTCTTGCCCCTTAACAACCGCACGCATCCCTTCTGCAAAATCCACTGGTTTTGACGACGTGCGTAGCAGACTTTCCATAGGAATACCTTTTTTACGATGAATGACATCCGCAATATCTCTTAAGGTAATCTCTGATTCCCCATCGATATTTGCTGTCGCTGAAGCTTCATCAATAATATCAATAGCTTTATCCGGAAGCATTTTATCCGTGATATAACGAATAGATAATTCTACTGCTGCCTTAATAGCATCAGTAGGAATCTCAATATTAAGCTCTCGTTTATACTTTGAACGACGTTTTTTTAAGACCAATATGGACGCCTCTTTATCTAATTCATCAACATAAACCGGTTGAAGACGTCGTTCCATCGCAGGATCTCGTTCGATAATCATAAACTCATCAGCTGTGGTGGCTGAGATAAGATAAATTTCTCCACGAGATAGAGCTGGTTTCAAGCTATTTGCTACGTCAAGAGCACTTCCCTCAACACCTGTTCCCATAATGGTATGCACTTCGTCAATAAAGAGGATAAACTCATCTTTATGAGCCATAAACTCCTTAATCAATCCGTCCATTTTGGCAATGATATTTACCTCTTTACCAGTATGGTCAAATTCTTTCCCTTGGATAGCAGATAATTCTAGTTGTTTAACCTGCTTACCTCGGAAACGTGTTGGGACGTGAGCTTTATTGTTAAGGATATCCGCACAAATTCCCTCTACAATAGCAGTTTTACCTACACCAGCTTCACCAATCAGAACAGGCGAGTTTTTTTCTAGTCGATTCAGTGAAATAAAGACTTGTCTGATTTCATCTTGTCTACCCCAAGCCACAAAATCCTGACGTTTGGGTTTGATTTTCTCAGTAAGGTCAGTTGTGTATTTGTCAATATAAGGAGTCTTACTAAGATTATGATTAGTCATCTCCTTCATCTATTTATATTTCCTTCCTAAACGTTCTGCAGCCTTATCCATTAGATAGCGACGGTTTTTCGAGCCATCATCTCTCAACTCTGGATAACAGTTCTTATCAATCGGATAATAGCGTTTTTTTGTTCGACGGTGTGCATGAATAAATTCCCAGAACTTATTTCCACCAGATGAAGACGGGATCATCCAATAAATCGTTAAACTCATTGTACAGATTACATTGATTAGGAACTTCAACTCCTGCCCTCTAGGAAAAATTAACTCCCTAAATTGTAACGGAAAAACAAAACTTCCCACTATAATAAAAGCTTTCATTATAGGAACACCGTAATACTTTACTTGGGTGTAAAGACCACGTGGCAATCCCCAGTTCCCTTCTTGTTGTTGATTTTCTTCTTGACTCATCTAGCACCTCCCTAGAAGTCAATATCCATCATTGGTTGAATATTACTTTCAAAATAAAGGAAATAACGGAAGTTCTCAGTCAAAAGCTCCACTTGATTTTTCTGAATACAAATAGAACCTTTCTCTCCAAAATCAATATCTAAAAGGTCTGTACATTCAATACGACATTGGTTCAAATGTTTCTTGACGACCTCGATGGATGTTTCTGAGTCATGATGTGCCTTACTTGAGACAAAACTACAAAAGTTCTTCCAACCTACTTCTTTATCAATAATTTGATGTAGACGTTCCAAACCGTCTGCCCATTTCCCTCTAAAAATTTGAAGGGGTTCATTCATAGCGTTGCCTCGCTGATATTTCATCAATAGGCAATCCTGGTTAAGTAAATAGCGTTGTTCATCAATTGTCATAATCGTTAATAAAGTCCTTTCTTTTTATATCTATTCCCCAATATCTTGTTTTACTGATCGTACTGGTGAATTAAACTTGTAGGTACCATTCTTAACTGCTTTGATATTCTTTTCAACCTGTTCAATGATTGTCTGAACATAAGCAGCATTCTCACGCGCTTTTGCTGCGTCTTTCTCTTTAGAGCCCATACTTTTCTCAATGGCTTCCATATCGTTCTGCTTTTCAGTTAACTCGTTACCAACCAGATATTCTGACTCACGTTTCAACTGCTCCAGTGTCTTAGTATCTTCTTCGACACTATCATCAAGTGTTTTTGCAGAAGCCAAGAGTTCTTTTCGTTGACCTTTTTGATATTTCAACTCCTCTTCGAAAATATTGAGGGCAAACTTCTCACGAGACAAATTCTTGACATATTTGTTTTTGAGAAGTTCATTTTGAGGAGTCACAAAGAAATCAACGTAGTTCTTATTACCTTCCTTATCATTTTGTTGACTCTGCTTAGAAACCGAAGCGTCATTTGAACTTGATGATAAGTAGTCATCGTATTCTTGAACGTCAATCTTAAGACTATTTGAGTTTGGTGTCTTATTGGTCGCACGAATAACCATTAGCGTATAATCTGAAGGAACATTACGTAAGACCAGATACACTTTATCTCCGGTTAACGGAATAAATTCTAAGGTCACTGCTTCAGGATTCTTAACACTACTTGGCAAGAAAACCTGCCAATCAAGATTTTCAGTATTAATCCCTTTTTTAATAGCACTGGTAGCATCTGATGTTGTTAACTCCATAACGACCAACCCATCTGAAGAAGAGTAAGTCATAGAGGTTGCTGTGATGCTTCCAAGGCCATTACCAAATGATTGTGTTGCCTGCAGTTGTGACTCTAAATAAGTAACTCGGGTTGGAGAGAAATATGCAGTTGTAGCTGTCCATACCATAGTCCCCAGTAATGCATAGCTAATAATCATCGTTCGCTTTAACCGATGTCGCCTCAAGTAAGAGAGAAACCTGTTGCTCTCCCAAAAGGATTTTATCCCATTTGCTGCTCTAATCGGAAAATATCGCCAACCTTCTAGCTCTTCGAGCCCTTGTGTATTTTCATAATCTTTAAATTCTACCATGAAGCCATGATAGGCTATTTGATATAGGTATCGCAACCTAGTGACATAGGTTGACTTTTGGGATAATAATACTCTTATCATTGTTACCTAGCCTTGAAATAACCCTGTCAATAAGCTATACTAAAACTGTGTTTAGGAGTTTTCCTAAACACAGTCATTGTTTTCCCTTCCGGGAATTTTATGGAGAGGTTGCTTTTCTCCTTCTTCTCCATATCTTCTTTTTCATAAAACGTCATTGTTTTTTGAAAGTATTATTGTTGTAACCATTGGGACTTCCTGTTGTTCCGATGGTTTTTTCTATTCAAAATATGTTCCGTTGACAACAAAAAAGAGGTAGCCCTCAATGGACTACCTCTCTTCCCAAGAGAAGTTTCTCTGGAGAAGAAAAACAATGACTATTTTTAGTTTAATAGCGAGGGGAGAAACCTCAAAACACTAAAAACAGAAAGGATAGTTATGCTTTGGGGGAGGTCCCTGATTCATAACTAATAGAACTTAATAGATTATGTTAGATGCGAGAGGAGAAATCTCGTCTAACCTTACAACAACAATGGTTAGGTCAAGGCGAGGGGAGAAACCTCATTCCTTAACCTTGATATAAGTATATCATATTAGGTCTTGGATTCGAAGCTCAGAGGACCCTTTATTTCAGTTTTTTTTATTTCTTTTCAATCTCCTATAATTATCTTGATGTCAGTATGATATCATGGACACATTTTGTGTAGGATATCATCTAACCAAATAAGATGTCCAAATGTCAGAAAAACACCCAAAAAAATTCAAAGAAACTATATTTCTAACACAACGTATTTACTAGAACCGTTGTGTTAGAAATCCAAATTATTCTCTTCTCTAAATCTTTGTTTCTCTTCATCTGTGCCACCACGAATAAAAGTAGTTTCCCCTCTATGGACAGTATGTACTATTGGAGACTTTCTTACATCTGGATAGTCATGTGTCACAACCGAATTGGAATCATCGTTGTCAGTAACTTCGGAAACGGAAAAATTTTCATCACTTTGACTGTCACTGACTTCCTCATTATTTGCATCATGTTCTACTAAATTAGCTAGTAATAATGTTGTACCTGCAACAAGAAGACCTCCTCCAACTGTAAGGACTTTTTTCCCATTATCAGTCTTTAAAAATTCAATAGTATCTTCAATTGAATCAGATACCTTCCTTTTCAAGGTACCAATTTTACTGGTGGTCTTCTTAAAGTTTGGTAACACATCCGAAATAGGTATCCAGAGATCCATACGGTACTTCTTGTTTAACCTATCCCCGACACTATAGACTTCTAGACTTGGACTATTTTTTATTACAAAATTTTCCTTAGCAAACTTCCATGCTTTAGGAATTGTTTTTTCAACAGATCCTGTCAGTTCAATGATAGCATAATTGCCTCTTGGAAGGATTACTTCTTTAAACCTATCAGAATTTTTAGGAACATCACCAATGCATGTATAATATCTAAAATCACCATGTTCATCTGGAGCCGAAATAAAACCAACTGGCGCGTTATAATCAGCAGAGACATACTTATAATAAGTTTTCCAAAAAGAGGCAAAATCACTTGATTCTGACGCATGATTTTCTATGCCATACAATTTTACCTTATCTTTCTCAACAATACTAATTCTCATAATACCACTACTTTCTATAAGTAATCACTTGATTGACTCAAAAATGTTATCATTTTCTCGGATAACTAGAACTAAAAATTATAGTTCAAATACAAAATCTGCTATCCGTTTTGCTGCTTTCTCTGTAGCTAAATCAATATCCTCTTTAGTCCAGGTATCTTTAGTATACGTCACGAGAGACTGAGCTATTGGAAACTTACTGCCAATATATCCATTACCTTTGGAGATATGATTTTCCTTCTTAGTTCTAAACCAGGCATCTCCAATACCACGATTTATTTCTGATTCAAGTAAAATCTTGTTACCTAACTTCTCAGCATATTCACGAAATTCATCCGAATCATTGACACCTATATCATGCATGATGTGGTCTCTGTTAATCCCACTTTTTGGCATAATATGTTCGATGTCTATATTTCCGTCAAGCTTTATATTCATATCATGCTCGGATGCAAAAAGGTACTCATTCACATAAATAAGAGCATTTGAGACTCCACTCTCTAAAAGTGTTTGTTTAACATTTTCATATTCAAAATTTAAACGTATATGCTCTCTAACCTTATCAATCAATGACTCTGTTGAGAACGCATCGACTTGACTATACATCAAATTGATTTCCTCAAGAAAGCCTTTGAATAATCTATGGCTATACGATAACTCAGACAATTCAATTAAGATGCCAATTCGCATCAGGTACTCAATGTATCTCTTATCATCACGGAAAAATAGATAGCTACTCACAAATGGCTTTAAATTACCATTTAGCTGGCTAATTACTCTACCAATCGAAGTTTCTGATGTAACCAAATAAGTATTGAGTATCTTTTTCAAATCATCTGTGAAGACAATATCATCATTAAGAAGTTCCTTATTCTTATTAAAGAATGCACGTATACCTGGATTCCTTCTCTCAGTACCATTTTGTTGTGATAGCTTCGTGAAAATATAATGAGTCATCAATGCGTTCAAATCAAGACTTGACTTGTCTGCCCAATCTACTATCTCCTGCCAATTATTTTCAAATGTTTTTCTATCCGCAGCACTAGCAGTTGTTTTAGAAACAATGACTTCAATTGGAGTCAATGGTACACCAGTACCGTTTAAAGAGTTAAAAATATTAATAGCTTGGTCGGTGTTAAAACTTGTAATAGTGATGACTTGGCAATTCTTAATAAAATGATTAGCAAAATTTATGCAATTAAGAACACTCAATTCATTGCAAGTATTGTAAAAATATCGGAAATTTTTGTAGAAATTCGTATAGCGATTGTCTTTTTGGCGACGATATATTTGATGAACATTCTGTTTTATTTCTTCAAAATTGCGTCCAAGTAAAATAGTCTGCATGTCAAAAGCATATTTTTCTGAGATGGAATCATTAATGTACTTTATCATTTCAACAGTTGGGAATGATAGCCCATCTACAAAATCATCTAGTTCATCCTCAGACATATTAAACAGTAATGAAGCAATTTGTTCTTTTAGTCCGTTCAGTCTCTTAATAAGTCGTCTACCATCTGCATCGTCTTGAGGTTGGTTAGTTAATTCACTCTCAATTTTAAGTAACAATGCTTTCAATAATAACATAAAGGTAGTTGTTCTTTGCTGACCATCAATTAGTGTAACGTCATGATCCTCACCAGACTCTTGTGCAATCAACACTGCTCCAAAAAAGTAATTGTCCTGTGAATCTTTATCGAAGTTTTCCATATGCTGATTGATGTCTTCAATTAACTGATCACATTGTGCCACCTGCCACGCATATGGTCTCTGGTAGCTAGGAATATAAAATTCAGATTTAGAAAAATATTGTTCTACTGTTTGTAAACTTGGTTGAATATCATTACGCATGATGAACTCTCATTTCTTAAAATTTGTCTCAATATAATGAAACTACACTTCTTCCATATTATACCACGAAAATAATAACACACTAAAAAAAGTAGAGACACTAATCGTTGTGTCTCTACTTCAATCTCAATTTTTATTGACTGTTGAATTCAAGTAATATCATGTTCTCACTTTTTCTCTTTATTTTCGAACATACTATAATATTTTATTTCATCCATAAACTACCACCTCTTTTTATATCGAATTATAACTAAAAGATAATACAATCTATTTTTGAAATAAAAACTCTTTCATATCCTAATCTCTCAATTCTTCAAGGACAGCTTTTAAATCCTCCTCTGTTACTATTTCTCCAGGTTCTACTTTCTCTCCTGGCAAAACATAATCATGGATTTTCCCATTTCGTCGGACAATACTGATTTTATCCCCCTTGATAAACCCTTTTTCTATCGCTTCCATTACTTCATCATATGTCATCATTTTATATACCTCCTATTTTCTACAATATATCTATTCGTAAAAGATATCAAAAAGTAACAAAAAAAGCACTCAAAGTTTAAAAATTTTAAGTGCCTATTTGTTTTCCACTATCAATAAGCATTAGCTTAGGTTTGGATAAATTCCCAATGTAATGCTATATCATCCAACTCTTCTGGAGTTGTCTCTTGTGCCAATGACAGCTGATATTTCGAAAACTTAAGTAGCTCTTTTTTTATGATATGGTATCTCAAAAAGAGCCTGTTCAAAAGCCAAATCTCTGTCAATTTTTAAATCAAGCCGCATTAATTTATCTCCTTTATAAAAAAGCCACGTATTAAATATGTAGCTTAACTTTCTACTGAACTGCAGGCTCTAAGACGAGATAGAGAATATTTCGCTTAGTATCATACTCCCAGACGTGTTCATCAACTTCAAACAAGAATTCCGACCTTTTTGTTTAGCCCTGCGGTCGTACTGTTCCTGTGCTTCTGTATAATATCGCTTACATCATTTTTTAACCCTTTTGGAAAATAAAATCCAGTTCAAAAAACTCTCCAAGAAGGAGAGTGTGTTCTATAATGGATAAACCTTACGAAATTCTTCTAATACAACCTTGCTGTCAAGTGTAAAAGTCAGGCCCGCTTTCTCCAGCCACTTCATGAAGAATTCCTCGTGAACCTGCCGCCAATAGGCAAGGGACTTATCTCCTTCCCCTTCCTTAAAGGCATGGTCCGCTGACACTTGATTGAAAGGCTGAACAGAAACCTTTGTGATTTCGACAATGCAGACAGCTTGATGTTCACTGTCTAAAATCACATCAAAGGTCCCTTCTTGTGGAAGGGGTTCATCTCCTACTGTGTAAAGATCATAGGCAGAGGCTGTTGCTGTTTTTTCGCCTGTAAACACCAAATCTGCTAAGAGGTCTGTTTCTCCTCCAAAAGCCCAGGCATCTATCTCCTCTCCGATAGAGGGGTTAATTTGCTTGTAGGCATTCCACATTTCTTGAGGTGTCATTTGTTCTCCTTCTTTTGCCTTCCAATTTCTATAGCTTGTCAGTTCTAATTCTGGAAATCCTAGTAACTCTGCCTTCACCTTCAATACTATGGGTGAGGCAGTTTCTTCGGTAATCTGCTCGATCGGAAGCCAAATGGCATTTGCTGAATCATTGCTTCCATCAAGAACTTCATGAGGAAGGGATTTTTGAGAGTGTTCCAAGTCAAGTACTATATCATAAAAGGCCATGATATGGTGTACAGCGAAGTCTTGCCCATCTTCTTGAACCATTACATCATAAATCCTAGGAGTTGAATAACGGCTAAGCATATAGCCCGTCTCTTCCAGAACTTCCCTCTTGAGAGTGTCTGTCAGTCCCTCACCTGGTTCTTGACTACCACCCGGTAAATCAAAACGATGCCGATAAGGTCCTCTCGTTTTCTCAATGCAGAGCAGTTTCCCGTCTTGAAGACAGACTCCGTATACACCAAAGTGATCTTTGATTTCCATATTATTAACTTCCTAGCTTCATTTATTTTTTACCATACCTATCATCATACATTTATCTTGGGTTGGGGGGGACTCTTTATTAAAGACATTTTGTCTATTTAACTTTAACAGACTTTCAAAACAAAAAACGCAAGAGTTTCCCCTTGCGTTAAACGTCATGTTGAAATTTCATGACATTTCCAAAATCACGTGAGGTGATCCTTGAAAACTATTATTCTCATTCTTAATATAATCTTACCACATTTGTAACTACTTTTCAACCAACAGGATACTGTCAATTATTTTGTGTTTACACAACTTAATTGACACTACCAATTTCTGTTATAGATAAAGAGAGCTCAATCCATATTATATCTCTTTACTATATAATCCTTTATATGTTCTTCCATCAGACATGTTCTATTAATTATCATGTTTTCTAATCTCTCAATCATCTCTAACAGTTCACTTAATTTGAGATTCTTGATCTGACATGTTTTATTTTTATATTTTTTTACTTCTTCTTCACAAATAGCCTTACCTGTCAAGATGTTAATTGGCATCCCATTTTCAATAAAATTATTAAACATAAAATAATCAACAAATTTCTCAAATGTCTCAAAATGGTCCAACCATGTTCGTATACCATCTGTGTTTTTAATATAAAGAGTATATAGGATATCATCTTTATATTGAGATTTATGATATTCCCCATCTAGTGCATGTTTAATTTCTAAAAGAGTTAAATCTACTCGATCTTCTATATAAGAACCTACACCACGGCTCATATTATATTTGCTATTTCGAAAACCTTCACTTTTCTTAGGCGTAGGCCAGATAAAAGATCCACCAAGCGTTCTTGTATTTTTCACATAATTAATTAGTTTATTTAAAATCCTCTCTCTCTCATCAATAGATTCATTTTTAGATAAATAATTAATTCTAGCTAAAGGATACTTGAGATGACCATAGGATTGCTGATATACATATTCATCTCCCGAAAAACCAAATTGATCTGAAGTAAGTCTGAATAGCAATTCGTCATTTTGCTTCACAACAATTTTATATTCATCAATATCTGTTATTTTTTTCTCACTGTCACTAGTTAGTTTAGCAAGTTTAGGGGGAATAAAGGAATATTTATTTTTATAATTACTTTCACTCTCTCTTTTTCTCAGAAATTCCGTTAAAAAATTATAGTAGGGTGTATCAATGTCTTCTCTACAATCAGGATCAACATATTTACCACCATTTAATACACTTCTATAATAATCATCAAACTCATCACGCTGAAATATAATCGTTTCTTTTTCCACTTTTAACCATCATCCTTAATTCGTTTCTAACTACTCTATATCTTAAAATCATCGGATACTGTCAATAATTTTGTGTTTACACTACTTATTTTACACTACCACCAATACATAGCAACTCCTTAATGATGAAGTCATCATTAAGTGTGATAAAGACCTCTTGAAGATATAGCAAGTCTAATAGTTATAGCACCTAACTGGATGCTTGATAGCAACCTTCGAGCGAATGGATATGAATGTTCCTTTTACCAAAAGGATTAGAGACAAAAACGGTTCACTACCCAATATATGGTAATGAACCGTTTTAGATTACATAATAGTTGTCATGAGTTCTCTAACAATTTGAACTGATTTCTCAAAAGAAATATCTTGTGCATATTTGAATTGTCTTTGATAACGTGTCCAAAGTTGCTTTTGATACTCATCAGTCTCAATACTATTTAGCTGATTTTCCCAAATATCAATAGCCTCTTTACTACCTCGTTTTTCTACAGTATTGCTCAGAACTTTACGCAACACATCGAAATCTATCTCATCTTTTCTGATATGATACAAGGTAAAAGGTCATAACGATCACGAGGACGTGTTGATGCTACTCCTCGGCTAATAATCGTTTCCAATTTTTCAGCTAGAACAGTTTCCAATTTATAAGTCCAAACCTCAATGGTTTCATTTGCAAATAGGGATGGCATCGAATAAGTAATTTCTCTAGGAGTAATCTTATCCCCCGTTGTAATGTCGATGAAAACAACCTCTCTTAAAGTATCAAATGTAGCGTTGAGTTTTAGAGAAAATCCCCCGTATTCGTCATCTTGGCGAATCGGCTCTAGTTTATCTACTTCAAATGAAAAGACATTGTCCGAATCCGAAAGAATCTCTTCAAAGATGGTAATCAGATTTTCTTGGCTAAGTGTAGTCTCTTTAAGTGTCACATCTAAATCCATTGTCGTTCGCTTATCAAGTCCTATCAACTGTCCTATTAGATAACCGCCTTTAACAATGAAAGAATCCTTATAGGAATTTTTAGCAATCAATTTCAACACCTGTTCAATCAGGAAGTTTTGTTGAAGCTGCTGAGCAGGAATACCTCTATCTTTAGCCATATTCTTAATCTTTACCTTAAAGCTATTTGCATTGGAAAATATTAGTCACCTTGAATAACTGTGCATAGTGAAACAGTTTTGAATAGTTAACTTTGTGATTTTGAAAATACATCTTAAATGCAGGAGCTATAACTTGAACATCAACTTGATAAACTGGTCTTAAACACTCTGCTAAAACCCTCTCCGGCTCGTACACCTTAATCTTCTGTCCCACTTGTCGCTTAAGCTCAATAATTCCTTCATCGTAATAAGAACGAAGAACTATCGGACGTATACCTTCTGATTTAACATTTTTTGTATTGGTTCCATAAGGGAAGCACATGGTCATCTCAAAGAGTACGAAAATTGTTGCTATTTGGAATATTGATAAGCAAAATTATTTTTTGAATAATATAAAAAGGCTTTAGACAATTCATTGTTCTAAAGCCTTTTTTGTAACTCTAACTTATTACATTTTAACATTAGAAAATATAAGTTGTCAATATCTATATTATTTAACTATATAAGTTCTTGGAATATGATGAAATGATACTGTCAATAGTTTTGTGTAAACACTCAAGTAGAGTTATGGAGTGTTAATCCAATAAGCTTTCAAGTGTGTCAGAACATTGTCCAAACCCTTTATGGATTCGTTGACTTTGCTTGAAATTATAATCTTCAAACAAAGTAACTAAGTAACGTTCCAGAGCCTCCTCGTTAGGAAAAAGAACCTTCTTTTTCGTTTGACGTTTGATTTCTTTGTTAAGAGACTCAATGAGGTTTGTCGAATAAATGCTGTGCCAAATCTGGTAGGGAAACTGAAAAAAGTTAAAAGATTATTCGTATTCTCCAGACTTTCCTATACTTTAGTTTCCATTCAGCGATAAAGTCCTCTAAAGCTTGTACTGCCATTTCTAAATTTTCAACGCGATAAATTGTTTTAAACTGTCCCAGAATAACCGCTCGATCAGATCGTTTCACCTTACTAGTCAAATTTCGACTAATATGAATTAAGAAACGTTGTTGTTTAGCTAATGGGTAAGCCTGACTGATAATCTGCTCAAGCCCCTTGAAGCCATCAGTCACTACAAGGGAAACCTATTGGATTCCTTTGTTTTGAAGCTTGCCTAGTAGAGTCGACCAAGAAGCATTGTTTTCATTTGGGGCGATTTCATATCCAAGAACAGCCTTCTGTCCTTCTGGTGTAATGCCAAGTGCGATATGAATACATTCTTTACTAACGGTTCCACGTCTTAATGGAAGATAGGTTCCGTTAAGACTATTAGCAGAATTATAGCCTACTTTTTCGTTAGGCTCATACCCTAAAAAGGCTGACAATTCTGCTTGAAGAAGATCATTCATAGCTATTTCAAGAGAAGTACGGAAAAATTCATCAATGCTGAAGGGTACCGTTAACATCCTCTATTAGATCTCGCAAGGAATAAAATCCTAGGTAACTGTCTAATGCCGATTCCATCAGACAGAAAAGATATGTTGGCATATCTTTTGTTCCCCAAGCTAGAAGATCTAACTGACTTAAATCGTCTCTTACTTCCTGCGGGAAACGACTTGGAAAATTACTCGTCGTAAAATTACCAAGTTCTTGTGCTCGCAGTAACATAGTTAAGCGAGTTTCCAACATGCGTATATCAGCCTCTTGAAAGGCTAATGCATGTTCTGCCTTAATAATCAACTTCGATAGACCAGAATTGATTTCCTCAACGTCATAATAAAGAGAGGATTCAAACGGGATTTCGATAGGAGGAAGGTTAGATACTCCCTCTCGATTCAAAACCACGTTTCTCACTGGTCGGCATCGCAAACTTTGTTGCATATCCATCTTGTTGCTATCGATAATTGATGAAATACGGTCATTGATTAGGTCTGACGGAAAGCCAGCAATATTACTATTATATTGGTGAACTTTTTCAATATAGTAGAGACCTTGAGTGATTCCTGTCATTGTTTTTCTCCTTCTTGAGTCAAATCACGCCATTATAACATCGTCAAGACCAAGCTCTTTGAGCCCTTCTTGAGTCTCGCTATTACTCTCAGTTGTCTTCAATTTGATGACAACATTCAACCCCATATCACGTGCTTGTAACAATGCAGAAGCAAGTGCTGATTCAGGTTTTCCCTCAAGAAATAGCGTTTGAACCTTACGCTCCTTCATTTCTAGAATTCTCTTGAGATAAAGACAAGAGAGTTCCAAAAATGAATAAGATTGAGCGTTAGCAATCCGAGGGAAAGTTGTAACGCCTTCAAGAAGGTCTTTAGCAAAAAGATCTGCAAAGACTTCCTGTGTTTTTTTATTTTTATAAATATAGATATGTTTTTTTGTCATTGTTTTTCTCCTCCATAGAAAAAAGAGGAGGTGTAACCTAGAGTTACTACCTTCCTCTTTCTCTTATATATCCAATATACGATGTATCTTACACGATATACTATTTATAGATGTAACTCACCACTGCATCTCATCAAGTTCTCGTGGGCTTAACTTACGCCCCAATTTTTCTTCAACACGCGCAGCCCAGACAAGATTGCCATTCTTAATCATTTCAATCTCCTCTGGTGCCTTGTAAGGTTTATGCGGTAACCCTAAAGCCTTCCAGTCGGCCTTAAATTGTTCTACTATCCTCATGGTTAGTCTACTCCTTCCTTCAAAAAGCGGTCAATGAGCGACTGACATGCTGCCGTATGAAACATCACACGGTTTGTGTTTGCAATACGACTGCAACCGTAGCGACGTACGTAGTAATCTAAAAGAGCAGTCTTTGAAAGACACATCATGAAGCCCTCAAAACCACGATTGAAAGCATCTTGGGCAACATGTGCTAACAAAAGCCCTGCTATCCCTTGATTTTTCTTATCCATACGAACCTCTAACTTATGAACAAAGGTGTAAGCATCTCTAGGTTCTGGAGTGAACTCAATCATTCCAGAAATCTCCCCTTGAATCACAAAACCACTGGTCATAGCATCAGATGAACTCCTTACCGTCCAATCGACTTCAAACCCTTCTGACGTCAAATCAGATAAGGTCGAAATCGCATCTGAACTAAAGGTCCAAAAGAAGGTTTCTTTCATGCTTTGTATCCTCGCTACATCTTGTTCTTTATACCTATTATAACACCATTTTTAGATAGACAGTCGGCCTAAAGCAAGCTCTTGGTCATAGACTTCCTCTAGCTCTTTTAGATAAGACTCTGAATAATCTCCAAGGTCTTCATCTGTTAAGAGTTCAGTGGTTACCCCTTTACCTGGGACATTGCGAGTCATAACGGTTGCTTTATAAATAAAGTTCACTCCAGACTCTGCATCCACATAATCAAATGTGGCAGACACTGGGATATCACTAAGAGTGCTATCTTGCTTTAAGATGTTAATCAAAAAGCTATCGATATTCTCTCGAATATTCCAGTTCCCACAAGCTGTAAAAGGAAGTGTCACTGAGACAAGTCCTTCTTCAGTTGTGATACAATCTGCTTTTCTTGGATGACCTTTTAGAGTCGTTGGGGTCCAAGCTTTTTCATTGATTACTCTATGAGTAGCCACAAGCACCTCAATATCTGAAAATGTTGGCGCGGAAATAGTTACCTTGCCAAAGGCATCAGAAATATTTCCCATTCTTTTTCTCCTTTCCTAGAAACAACGCATTCTTCCGTTATCTCTAAAAGAATAGTAATTATCCTTCGTTACGATAACATGGTCCAAGACCTCCATCTCAAAGAGCTTTGCAGCATCCTCAAGGGCCTCAGTAACATTAATATCATTACTGGAAGGATATACACTTCCAGAGGGATGGTTATGAGCTACCAGCACGTAGCGAGCTAAATTCTTCACTGCATAGTGAAAAATCTCTCTTGGACACGCCATACTACGATGAACGCTACCGATGAAAACTACTCGCTCCTCGATAACGTTACAATGCACGTCTAAGTACCACACTACAAGATGCTCTTGCTTCTTATGTCCATAGGCTTTTTGGATACTTTGAGCAAAATATCCTGTCCCAGTGACACAAGTTTGCTTTTCTTCTTCACCTTCTGAACGTTTGAAAAGTTCAAGCATTGAAAGAAAGGCAATAGCATCTCTCTGAGTTAATCCATAATGTTTTAACTCCTCGATACTTAACTCACAGACCTTCTTAAAATCTCCTTGCAATTCAGAATACAAGGCATCGACCTTTTCTGAAGGAATCCAGTGAGTGAAAGCCCTTTTGAATAGCTCTCTATCACCAAAGTCTTTAGGATGTCTAACTTGTCTCCTAGTAATTGTTTCTGTCATTGTTTTTCTCCTTTACCTGTTAAACCACAAGCCATTTTTCCTGCAGTTGCATAGCGACTGCTGCGGTTGTGGTTACTTTAAAAAGCAAACGCTCCTGGTTATCTCTTGCAACTACAACAGCAACGTCACCCTTATAGATAACCGAAATGTTACTTTCTTCAGGTAGCGTATTGGTCAAAATCATAATTCTATCCATAACTACCTCCTCCTAGGCTGGCGCTACTACCCACATAGAACGGATAGCTTGCACCTTTCGATTCGTCTCTGCACGGTCTAAGCGACAGTCGCTATCAAAATTAGTACCATAGACATCTTCATATACCTCTCGCATACGTCTGCCCAGGTCCTCAATATGAGACAATTGCGCTTTCGAAGCGCGTGCATTGAGGTCAGTCATATAGCGATGATAAACTTTCCTAAACATCGCATTTAATCTGGCATCATTCTCTAGGTACCATTTAAGGGAGTAGTTCTTGTAGTGCTCGTGTAACCACAAGGCTTTTTCTCTTTTTGTCATTGTTTTTTCTCCTTTATAAAACAAAAAATGGCCCCTAGGACCATTTTTCTGTTCTTTTTTTGAGGGCTGTCAGTTCGTTAAGCATAGCTTCGTAATAAAGTCTACGTTTCAGACGTGACGAAAACAAATCCACAAATTCCTTATAGTAATGAATATCTTCATTCGTATAGGACTTACAGGGACGATCTTCATCATAAACGATTAACCAGACTCTTTTTCCGGGAACGGTTTCACTCATTGAATTGACGCCTCTGTTATCCAAAGCTTCAAGACCCGCTAGTGAAACATATCCTACTCGAACCTTATGCCCATCGTTCTTTAGATAAGTACACACTTTAGCCATACATTGCCTATGTTTTTTGGGCTTATGAGCACCCTCTAAAAAACACAGTATATTAATAATAGACGTCTCCTTCCTTTGTTCAACTACGAAAGAAGTGTTGAATCCCTTCTATCAAAAGAATAGGGATTAGAAATACTACGGCAACTAATAGTTTAAAAACCAATTTGTTGCGAAGCAAGTTACATAGGAAAAAATAGTCTAGAATGGCCACAAACCCAATAAATAACAATTCTGGATGTGTCTGTTTAGAGAAAGTGTACCAAACTTGTTGTTCGACATAAGTTCGGTTTGAATGGAAAAGATCTAAAAGACTCGTGATTGTCTATCTGACAAAGTAGTCACGACTAATCACCTCTTTTTGCTTCTGTTGCAAAGCATGGTTGTACATATTTAGCAAAGACTCCTTCTTAATAGAGTCCTCTTCTGCGATATATGCTTCAAAAAGATCGTTAATGTTTTGCATATCCATTCCTACCTTCATTCTTATAAGATCATGTTGTATAATTCTCTTCCTATTATATCATACTCTTTCACACCCAGGGATAGTTCCACCCTCTGGATAATGTTCACTTAATGCCAATCAGATAATGGCACTAATGAACATTTCTCTTATTTTGTTGCCGTAATAAAGCCTGACCACTTTTTGTTCTACACCTATTGTTGTTGTGCTTGTTGACGTTGTTTGGCAACAAAATCAGATAAAGCTTTGAGTTGAACAGTCAACCCTTTACTTTCGCCTAGTTCCGACCACTCAAGCAACTGGCTTTCTGTGGCTCCAAGAGACAATGCAGCTTCTTCACCACGAGCAACCATTTGAATCAGTTGATCATCGTTACAAGCAGCTTTTATCCCTTTTGTATCTGCTTCACTCTTTTGTGGAGCTACTTCAGACTCGCTAGTTGCTTGTAATACACTATCACTTGCCACTTTGTTATCTGATGTCACCTCACTAAGTGATGTCTGTTCACTGCTACTCAAAGAAGCAGTAAGCGACGCTGACCTGTCTGATTTACCATATCTAGCACCTGTTGGTTTGCGAGGTGTTTTCGCTTGAGCATTTGACTGATAATTATGGTTACTATCATAGTTACCAGTCTGTTGAGCTGATTGCGAATGATTTGGCACATTGTCCATATCTAGTTCTTCGCTATCAGCCTCAATACCAAGCAGTGTTTTCACCTCGTAGCGTCGCAGATAGGTCACCTGTGCTCCCAGATTCTTAATATCATTGACATTATAGAATACAGGAACAGACTCAATGTCGTAAGAGACACCACTTTCATGAAGTAGTGTCGTCACAACTTTGATCCCATTGGCATTACCAAACGGAATATGTTTGGTTTGTTGCGTCAATGTCAAGCCGTACTTGTTAAGAGCTGGACGAACAGCCCCTAAAATCTCTGATAGAGGGGCGAACTTAAAGTCCACGTTCTTAAACGTGACTCTACTTGTTGCTGTTACAGACTCGAACTCAGCTTGAGCCTTGGCCAAAGCCTCAAACAATGGAGCCATAAGCTCTGGCTCCGGTTTAGAATGGTCTTTTTTTACTTGTTCAGCCTTTTGCCATTCTAATTGCATTTCCGCCTTAGCTAAAGCTACTTTAGCTTCAATAAGTTCAGCTACTAAGGTTTTCTCATTTGGTGTGTTCAACATAGTTTCAGTCATTGTTTTTTCTCCTTCATTTTAAAAAGTGGCCTTTAGACCACTTTCTCTATTTATTGTTGTAAAAATTCTGCCACTGTTTTTGCTGTTACTAACGACTTATTCGTTAAACAGTAATCACAGTGCCCACATCCTTCGACAGACTTATGTGCCAAAGCATCTCTAAGTGCTTCAACATGTCCGTAGAAGAGGTCTCTCCCCATTTCAATGATCATATCATCGATTAGAATTAACTCCTTATCTGGAACAGGTTCTTTTGAAATTGCCATAATATAAGGTGTAAACTCATAACCGTAGGTTTGCTTCAGCAACTCCTGATATACGTACATTTGTAGCGTATACTGATATTCTACTATGTTATAGAGAAGAGACTTCGTATAACGATGAAGTGTTGTCGAATATTTTTCCGACTGAAGACTCTCCATCGTTTTCAAGTCTATGAAATAACCACCTGAAAGATTCAGAGTATCAATTTTGCACTTGAAGGGAATCCCTTCTAACGTACCAGTGATAATCCGTTCTTTCTCCACCATTTCATCATCTGTACCATGATACAAACGATTAAAAAGCTCCTCTTTTTCTAAAGCAGCAATCATCTTATCTGCTTGTTTGAAAGGGGCTTTTACTTGGCCAGCGGTTTTTCCTCGTTGACTTATTATCTTATCTTGATTCCTTTCCAAGAAAGCTTCATGAGCTTCTTTATTCTCAAAATAAGAATGAACATAATTACCAACAAGTAGGCTTTCTGTCTCCGTCTTCTCAGGCCAAAAGCCCAAATCGACAACTTGTTGTCTTAAGGGACATTTGATGTACTCCTTCAGACGAGAAGTGGACATATAATACCTATCTTGGTAGTAATTATCCTCTGTCAATGGAGGTAGAATTGCTACTTCTTCTATCATTTTTCTCCTTTCATAAACAAAAAGAGCTCAGTATGACTGAACCCTCTCTATTTTCTTCTAAAGACCTTGCTATCTAGAAAGGAATATTTTCAAACATAGAAGCGTCTAACGGTTCTCCGCCACCAGGAAAGCCCCCTTCTGCAGGTCCAAAATCTGGACTTTGCGAAGAAGTGTTACTATGGTCACGAGGCTGTAAGTTGTCAAAGTTTGACACATTAACCTCGGTCACATAGACACGTTGGCCTTTCTGATTCTCGTAGCTACGAGTTTGCAAACGTCCCTCAACTGTCACAAGATATCCTTTCTTGATCCAGTTTGAGAAATTCTCTGCTTTTTTGTCCCAGATTACGAGAGAAATAAAGTCTGTCTCTCGCTCCCCGTTTTGATTTTTGAAATCACGGGGAGAGGCGATTCGAGCCGTCGCCACTGCCTTGTTCGAAGGTGTGTAGCGAAGCTCAACATCGGCTACAAGACGTCCTGTTATAATTACCTTATTAAGCATAGATATTTCTCCTTTTTCTAAAACACTAACTCGAGATCCATCATCTCAACAATTTCCGCTTCAGGCTCTTGCTGAGAAACATACCTTGATTTACCAAGGTATTCCTTATACCCCCTCTTAGTCCAATGACTACGTGGGGTAACTCTCTCAAGTTTCCCTTTAACGTTATCATTAGACCAAGAGGTTTTAGGGTCTACCTCCCCAGATAGAACTAGAGTAGCCCATTCTGAGGCAGTGATCATCATGCCGTCAGCATCAAAAAATACTTTTTTTGATGCTGTCATTTGTTGTTTTCTTACAGCTCTATAAGTAGAGCTTGTTTTGAAAGAATTTCTCACTGTCTTTCTCCTTTAAATAATTGTTGTAAAGTGACCTTGGAAAGCCCCGAACACCTGTTCGTAGCCCCTCCTCCGTATGCCGATAAGTTAGAGTTGGGAACACCTGTTCCTCGTCTCTAATCATCGAGATGTCGCCTTCCTTTTTTGTCCAACTACCCAAACTCAAAACAAAAAAAGCATAACAAAGAAGCCGGCAAGCCTTGTCTCAAAAAACAAGGTTGCGCGTGCCTATGGAAAACCATAGGAAGAACTTCTCGTTATGCTTAGTTGCTAATAACGTTTGTTGTAGCCTTTCAAAAACTGAAGGCAAATATCTCGTACCTGTTATAAGCGTTAAACCTCTTCTTCTGTCTGATGGCTTAACTGATAGCTAAAAGCGAGTACGCTCCCTTTTAACCCATTATAAAACATGGTATGCATGTCACTGGGACAGAACCAGTAATCACATATCCTCCTCCATGTTTCTTCTTTTCTCTAGTCACGTGACTATGAGTTCACCGTTTGAGGTATGGTGAAATAGATATAAATAATAATATTTATGTCTTTAGTATAGCAAACGCATGAAAAAATAGCAACTTTAGATTAAAGGTGACTTACAGTAAAATAAAAAAAAACACCTAAAAGGTGCATGATATACATTTTATGCTTTAGTCCCATATCAAATAGAACAGTAACAAAAACTTGTACTTTAAAGGTTAACCTTCCTCTAAGTTTTAGTACCATGTCAAATAGAACAGTAACAAAACCTCGACATGGACCAGCTCCCGACCTTCTTGCCGTGGCTTCCGGTTAGGCTATCTGGTATTTACAAGGTTATTCATAATTACCTTGAAGGTTCCTAAATAAACCCTTTTAGTTATTATAACATATTTATCGTTTGAGGTAAGGAATCAAGCAAATAACCCTATATCACTTTTTCTTATGTTTAATCTTGTTCAGTTTAAGGTCTTTGAAAGAAAGTTTATTCTCTAAAATAGCCACAAATTCATATGGAGCATTAAACATAATTTCAAAGCCTTTTTGTTTACGCTGGTCAAACCAAGACATTTCTTCTGGGTTGTAGTCCTTACGAGATTGCAAGGATTTGAAGTCCTCTTGATAAAGAGTAAAGGTATCACCCAACATCAAGATCTGATTAGCAATCCGTCCAAAACGGTTCTTTCGTGCTTTTTTTACCTTATGCCAGATATAACGTTTTTGGTCTAGAAGTTTCTTATAGGCTGAGTCCTGCACCCATGCTCTCTTCCCTTTTTTCGGAACACCATTTTCATCGTAGTTGTCTGGGTTTAAGGCTCTACGCTTACTTTCTATCGCTTTATCCAAGTCCACCAACCGTTCACTATACCCAAAATCATTGGAGAGGTCATAAACAATAGTCTCATTATCACGCGCAGCTGTAATCGCCATCTGCTCTACAGATAACTTGATTTCCACGTTTCCTTTATTTGGTAGCTCATGGTTCAATCCATAAGGAACACCATCAAAGACTAATAAAATACTGTATTTCCAAATATTTCCCTTAACAAGAGTTCGCTTAAGAGCATATAACGCTAATTTTTGGAATTCTAGTGCATAGGCAACCTTAATCTCTTGTTCTCGGCGAAAAGCAAAAGGGATAAACAGCTTGTCGTTTCTGCCTTTCCCAGTCTCAAAGAATACCCCTTCATCAGTCACGTTGTTATTGCATTTACGGTACCATAAAGTCGTAAAATTCGTTAAGCGACCAATTGATACATGGTTGCTACTTTCTCCTTGCTTACGACGCTGAAGATAGGCTCCTTTAACTGTCTGAGCAATAATTTCCATATTAGACCAGTGGATTATCCCTTCTTCTGCATACCTTTTATACATGGCAGTTGCTTGTCCTAATTCTTTATATCGGATGAATTTACCACTATTAAGACCAAATCTATCATTGAAGGCTATCCAATCAGCTTTAAGTGTCGCCGAAAGCTCCTTATGAGTTTCCTTCATAGAGAGTTTTTTTGTCTTGTCTTTCTCTTTAGATATGGCTTCCTTTAACTCTGCTAGCTCTTTAGTACGTATAGACAAAGACTTATATTCCTCTGAACTAACACGGCGATGTTCTTGACAGTTGATCCAATTTGTTACGGCTCGTTTTAACTTGTAGCCATATTTAAAACGTTTGGCTAGAAAATCATCATAACCTTTGGTATTCAAAGGGATTTCTAAAGTATACACTCCCCTACTCCTTTCTCTAAGAAAATATCCTTGCTAATTTGCCATATAGACCTAGTCTCTCATATATCGAAGACACCTCTTATGATGCCTTCTCATTCACTTGTTGTATTTAAAGCCTCAACGTTACAGAGCCAATTTTTCCATTCCAATAGGAAACTAGATTAGTATAAATTCTCCCACTGTGTGATGGAGTCTGGAAGTATTACTTTATAATTCTCGTAAAAGTCAATTAATTCATTTGGCGTAATAACGACAATATTATCCACCTTATCAGCATTCAATACTTCTGGTGCAAAGAGGAACACTTCATAACCATTCTGGGTAAAATCAGCAAATTGTAATGCTTCGAGTGCTTCGGCTTTTCTACCCTTTACTTGAACAACTGCCTTTCTCACCCGTTTAAGATCTCTAGATAAAAACTCGCATTCTACTTTTATAGTCGTTGATTTAATTGCAATAGAATTCGAAAGAACATAATAGTCATATTTTACCTGTATATAGGAAATCACTAGCTCTTCCAAATCAAAATCAGGCAGGTTATCCAATAAACTACCTTCTAAACGAGCAACATCGTAGTGATTCGTTTGAGATAGTTTATTGTAAATAGCTTTTGAGTACTCAACTATAATAGCATCATAAATTTTCTGAGCCGTTCCAGCATTAGCTCTGTTAAATGCTGCCTTAATTTGTCCTGGCACTTGCATACCGAAATTATAAGCATCTATCGGTAAAAGTGCTCCTATGTCTAATCTTTTGTCACACCTTGTAAGTACCTCACCTTTAGCTCTACATATCCAATAATTACCATCTAAATCACGTGTCCAAAACAAATTATCTTCATGTGTATCCTTAAAGATATTCAACACAGTATTTAAGCGACCAGGCTCTTCACGAAGTCGTTCATAAAATTCAGAATAAGTTAATACTTCTCCCTCACCATATATTCGGCTCCAACCAATAGCCAAATACTGTTGTTCTCCTTTTAAACAAAAATCGATTAATTCGTCACGATAAGGTGTGGCAGTTTTCAAGTTAATTCTAGCTACAAAATTCATAATTCCACCTCTTTAAATAACAAAAGACTACAATAAAGAAAAATAATGAGGTATTACTGTTAGATACTTTATGTCATTAAGACAATTCTCTTCGATTGATATTATAGCACTCTACAATGGAAGGTTCACTATAAAAATAAAACCCATTAAATCTTTTGTATAAGGTCTGAGCCTGTAGCCTCATCATAAACTGATAGTACTTCAGTAACAAAATCTAAGTAAGTGTTTGTGATCTCATTCTCAATCAGAGGATAACCATAAGCCTTAAGTCCTCGAACTCTTTGCCCAAATAATATAAATCTTGGCCAATAAAATGGAACTTCTTCTTCAAAAGTAATAGGTTCTAATGGATAAAAACCTAATTGGTCAACTCTTTCAGAAATCGTTCCCCCAATTAAGCCCTCTTTAAGATCTTGAAGAAACACTAGTTCCTCAATTTCTCTATTTGATATGAAACGTTTAAGGTATCGGAAAGCTAATTCTTTATTTATACGTCCCGCTAATTCCAAATTTATCTCTGAGGTTGCAAATTTTTGGTTCTGAAAACCAAACCTCCAGCCATAAGATAGGGCTCTATTATTTACAAATTCATAAACTGTTACTACCCTTGGAAACAATTGAGTAAAGTCTTTTAAAGTAAGAGACCTCTTAATTACTTCATCAATCGCATTTGGATACTCATTAGTATCAATCAAGTAACTATGTTCTAGTACTTCTAGTGAAGTTCTATCACTCGTATCGGTTGCTGTAGCAAATCTATTACTAGCGTCTACTGCCAGTATAAATTTATACTCATGACCCTCTTCACTTGAAAAATTGATAACTTTGGGAATAATCATTAATTCTCTGTCTCTATCTAAAGCATGTTCTTTACTTCTAACCATAATCATTTTTCCTTCGTTAGTCATATTATTTATTAGCCTAATTATAGGATAGCACACAATAAAACATACCACTACACCTTAAGTCAGTTATTCTCTAATAATAGAGGGTGTGACACCCCTTAACTCCATTGTATCCTTTCTCATAAACTGCTATAATTTTCTTGTAGTTCGATGAGACTACACTCGAAAATTAATCCTTTCTGTCTCTAATCCTCCTAATAGAAATAGAGACTCCTAATCCAATCCAGTTCGCATCACAATCTCCTACAAACCCAGATGCGAACAGACCTCCTTTACAACTAGGGCGATGACCCTAGTTTTTTTTATCTCTTGAATTATCAAATTAAGTACATACTTTCCTCCTAGAAGACTTCATAAGGTGTTTTCCAGTTAAGACATTTTCGTGGCTTATTATTAAGTTTGTTCTCCCACAGCTGAATGAACTGATTATCAACCATTGTTAGATCACTTCCATTTGGAATATACTCTCATAGTAGTACGACACATGTCAGTGAGTAATTCTACATGCTCTAAAAATCTTTAAAATCATTAGTATTACTCCAAATTTAGTAAATAAAAAAGACACCCTGTAAGGTGTCCTGAATTATATCCACAGTAAATGCCACAATATAGATAAACTCATCTTTAGGTATAAATAATCTTACAAAATGCTTCTATGCTATTTTATTCTCTAATTAAACCTACTTTGATAAATTAAATTAAACAACCACTGAAGATTGAT
>ERZ827496.590-NODE-590-length-50099-cov-7.193769_pt1 | contig 50099 bp, 43 predicted proteins | sample MGYA00519769_ERZ827496 | MGnify/ENA primary metagenome ERZ827496 (study PRJEB31778, sample SAMEA3449327) | human gut metagenome | biome: human gut; feature: human-associated habitat; material: faeces | place: United Kingdom | collected 2010/2012 ...
TAATTGATCAACCTAATCGGAATGATTGGTCAAGTGTATCGGAATTAATGATCAGGCTAAATCGGAATTATTGGTCAGCTACGCCATAATAATCATTACGTTCCTACAATTTTATCTAAATCTTAGCAATTATTGATTTAAAAGCAGTACAATGGCACGAAAAGTATACCTTTCGTGCCATTTTTTTATTAAACAGAAACAATAAGATATTTATTTATATTCGCGGAAAATTATAGCATTTTCCGCTTTTATTTTAAAGTTCTTTTGTTACTAAAAGTATACCTTGTGAACCAAATGTTAATTTACAGAATTTGTTTATATTCACCACTATTACATACATAAAAGAAGGGGGACTAGACAATGATTAAGCTGTATTCTCATAATCAACAAGCATATGACTTAGCAGTTACTATGCTTAAAGATACTAAAAAAGCAGCAATTGTTCACCCAACAGGTACAGGTAAATCATTCATCGCATTTAAACTATGTGAAGATCATCCTGATAAGACAATCTGTTGGTTATCTCCTTCTGAATATATTTTCTCTACCCAGCTAGAGAATTTATATCAAGCAACTAATGGTTACAAACCTAATAATATTGTCTTCTTTACTTATGCCAAGCTCATGGGCATGAGTAAAGAAGAGATACAAGCAATACATCCTGATTATATTATTCTTGATGAATATCACAGAGCAGGAGCTACGTTCTGGCAAAAGGGTGTAGAACAGCTTCTATTTACTTATTCAGATATTCCAGTCTTAGGTTTATCTGCAACTAATATTCGTTATCTAGATAACCAAAGAGATATGGCACAGGAATTATTTGATGGCAACATAGCTTCTCAAATGAGTTTAGGTGAAGCAATTGTACGTGGAATATTGAATCCACCTAAATACGTATTATCAATGTATTACTATCAGAATACATTGGAAAAGTATGAAAAAAAAGTAAAGAAAACAAAAAGTAAAGTTGCAAGAGATAATGCTGAAAAGTGTCTGGAAGAGTTAAGAAGAACATTAGAAAAAGCTGAGGGATTAGATGTCATATTCAAAAAACATATGACTGATCCACATGGTAAATACATAGTGTTCTGTTCAAATAAAGAACATATGGATCAAATGATGAAACATACAGAATGGTTCTCTAAGGTAGATAAAGAACCACATATGTATTCTGTATACTCTAGTGATCATGGAGCAGACAAAGCATTTAAAGATTTCAAAGAAGATAATGATAATAATCACTTAAGACTTCTCTATTGTATTGATGCGTTAAATGAAGGAATCCATGTTGATGATGTAAGTGGAGTCATTCTATTAAGACCAACTGTTTCTCCAATAGTCTATAAACAGCAGATTGGTAGAGCACTATCTGCAAGCAAGAAAACAAATGCAGTCATCTTTGATATCGTACTAAACATTGAAAACATTTATAGTATTGATTCTATTAAAGAAGAAATGCAAGTAGCTACTTCCTATTATCATTCTCTAGGAGAAGCAGATCAAATCATCAATGAAAAATTCAAGATTATTGATGAAGTAAGAAACTGTAAAGAACTATTTGAAAAACTCAATGATGCTTTAACTGCAACTTGGGATATGTATTATGCAAGTGCTAAACAGTACTACAAAGAGAATGGAAACTTAGAAGTGCCTGCAAGATACATTACTGAAGAAGGTTATGCATTAGGCAGTTGGCTTAATAATCAAAAAGCTATTCGTAAAGGTACTATAGTTGGAAAACTAACTGAAGATCAAATACAAAAGTTAGATTCTATAGGAATGATTTGGGATTCATTAGATTATTTCTGGGAACAAAATTTCAAGTTAGCTAAAGAACATTACTTAACATATGGAAATTTAGATATTCCAACTAACTATAAATCAACAGATGGTAAACATCTTGGAAATTGGGTATTAAGACAAAGACAACTTTATAAAAGTAATTCTTTAACTGATGAACAAGTCAAAAAATTAGATTCAATTGGTATGGACTGGATGGATAGAGTGGATCGTGTCTGGGAAAACGGATTTATGGAAGCTAAGAACTATTCAGAAGAATATGGAAATTTAAGTGTTCCTAAGAACTATAGAAGTAATACTGATTTTCCCTTAGGTATATGGATTCAAAGACAAAGAAGTCTTTATAAGAATAAAAAGATTTCAGATGATCGTATTAAACGACTTACAGATGTAGGTATGAATTGGAATCCAAATAGTTGGGAACATCGTTTTGAACTAGTTAAACAGTATTACGAAGAACATGGAACTATCAATATATCTCAAAAAGAAGTTGTCCAAGGTGTATGGCTTGGTAAGTGGATTATTTCACAGAAGAAAGCTATGCAAGAAGGAAAACTTACTCATGAGCAAATAGAGATGTTGAAAACATTGCCTATGGAAGAAGTTGGAAGAAAAGATAATCGCTGGTGGTCTATGTATGAAGAAGCTAAGAAGTACTATCTTAAGTTTGGAAATCTCAATATTCCAATGGATTACCTTACTTTTAGTGGAAAGAAGCTCTCTGACTGGATTATTCGTCAAAGAAGAAACTATAAGCTAGGAAAGATGTCATCAGAACATAAAGAGAAACTAGATGAAATAGGTTTTATCTGGGATTTGAGTAACCCCTGGAATAAAGATGCTCAAAGTAACATGAGAATGATGTATTAAGGAGTGTGATGAAATGGGAAATAAATTACTAATTGTAGCCTCAAAGAGATATGGAGACTATGTAAAAGAGATTGCAGAGTCTATGGAATGCTTTGAAACTATCTCTTTTGTAGATAATGATAGAGAAGATGCAATAGGAAGATTAGATGAATTATCAAGCTTCTATCCTGAATACAACTGCGCAATAGCTGCATGTGATGATGGAGAAGAAAGATTGATGTGGAATAAGAAACTAGAAGAAATATTCAACATTCCTGTCTTATTCCATAAGGATTCTACTATCTCTCCATCATCAAGCATATTGCCTGGTTCTATTGTAGAACCAAGAGCAGTTATAGAGTGTCAGACAACTATAGGATTATCAACAGTAGTTGGTGCAGGAACTGTTATAGAGCCATATTGCTTCATAGGTGATGGAAGTACATTAAGGTCAGGAACTATTGTGAAGTCTACAAGTATAGTCGATAAAAATACAGTTACTAAGCAGGGAACAGTACTGTATGTAGAAGATAAGAAGGGAGAATAAATCATGTTTAATGAGAAAAATAAATTTAAGAAGTTTGAATCAAAAGTATGGCTAAGCAGTCCTACTATGCATGGACCAGAAATTGAATATGTTAAGGAAGCATATGAAACAAACTGGATGTCTACTGTAGGTAAGAATATTAATGAAGTAGAAAGAATGGTTTGTGAGTATATGGGTTGTAAACATGCAGTTGCTTTATCATGTGGTACTGCATCTTTACACTTGTCTATGAAACTAGCTGGTCTAGCTGCATATGGTATACCTAAAGTAGGACATGGTGCATTAGAAGGTAAGAGAGTATTCTGTTCTGATATGACATTTGATGCAACAGTAAATCCTATTGTATATGAAGGTGGAGAACCAGTATTCATTGATACTGAATATGATACATGGAATATGGATCCAGTAGCATTAGAAAAGGCTTTTGAATTATATCCGGATACTAAGGTAGTAGTAATAGCACATCTATATGGTACTCCAGGTAAGATTGATGAACTAAATAAAATTATTAATAAACATAATGCAATCTTAGTGGAAGATGCAGCAGAATCTATGGGTGCTACATATAAAGGTGTAGAAACAGGTACATTTGGTAAGTTTAATACTATCTCATTCAATGGGAATAAGATCATTACAGGTAGTGCTGGTGGATGTTTCTTAACAGATGATGAAGAAGCAGCTAATAAAGTACGTAAATGGTCTACACAGGCTAGAGAGAATGCAGCTTGGTATCAGCACGAAGAACTAGGATATAACTATCGTATGAGTAATGTAGTAGCTGGTGTAGTACGAGGACAGTTACCATATCTTGATGAACATATTGCCCAGAAGAAAGCAATCTATGAAAGATATAAAGAAGGTTTTAAAGGATTACCTGTATCTATGAACCCTATGGATCTAGAGAATAGTGAACCTAACTATTGGTTATCTTGTTTAATCATTGATGAAGAAGCAATGTGTAAACAGGTAAGAGGAGAACAGGATGTATGTTATGTAAAGGAACATGGAAAGACTTGTCCTACTGAAATATTAGAAGCTATCGCTTCTATTAATGCAGAAGGAAGACCTATATGGAAGCCTATGCATATGCAGCCTATCTATCGTTTAAATCCATTTGTAGGTAGAGATGGTAATGGTAGAGCTAGATCTAATGCCTATATAGAAGGTAGTGTAGCAGATATTGGTATGGATATCTTTAATAGAGGTTTATGCTTGCCTAGTGATAACAAGATGACTCCTGAAGAACAGGATAGAATTATTGAAGTAATTAGAAGTTGTTTTGAGTAGGGAGAGGTAATATGTACGCAAAGTGCTTTAAGAGAGTTATAGATTTTACTTTAAGCCTATTAGGACTAATTATTCTTTCGCCCATTTTACTTATATTGATTGTATTAGGTACTGTATTTATGAGAGGCAATCCATTCTTTACACAGGAACGTCCTGGTAAAAATGAAAAGATTTTTAAATTAATCAAGTTCAGAACCATGGACAATAGAAAAGATAAAGATGGAAATCTATTACCTGATGAAATTCGATTGAATAAGTACGGTCGTTTCCTAAGAGCTTCTTCTCTTGATGAATTACCTGAATTAATAAACATTTTAAAAGGCGACATGAGTATCATAGGTCCCAGACCACTACTAGTAGCTTACTTACCAAGATATAACGAATTTCAGCATCATAGACATGATGTAAGACCTGGTCTTACAGGTTATGCTCAAGCCCATGGAAGAAATGCAGTTTCTTGGGAAGATAAGTTTGCGATGGATGTCTGGTATACAAAGCATATTACTTTTGTAGAAGACGTTAAGATTATTTTTGATACTATTAATACGGTCTTAAAACGAGAAGGTATCAGTTCTGAATCATCTGCAACTATGGAAGTATTTATGGGTACTCCTGAAGGAGTAACACCTAAGTGGGAGGCACCATATTGAATAGATTGGTTATTATTGGCGCTAGTGGACATGGGAAGGTCATCGCAGATATTGCAGTTAAATGTGGATATCAAGATATAGTGTTTTTAGATGACAACGAAAAGGTAAAAGAATGTGCTGGTTTTCCAGTAATTGGCAAAGTATCAGATGCTGTGACAATGAATGATGACAAAATAGTAGCAATTGGAAATGCTGAAATAAGAGAAATAATTCAAAGTAAACTATCTAATCTAGTTACACTGATTCATCCAAATGCAGTAGTTAGTAGAAGAGTAGAAATAGGTGAAGGTACAGTTATTATGGCTGGTGCAGTTATAAATTCTGATGTAATCATTGGAAAAGGCTGCATCATTAATACAGGTGCTTCAGTCGATCATGATTGTAAGATAGGAGATTTCGTTCATGTTTCAGTAGGTGCACATGTTGCAGGAACAGCAAGTATAGGAAGAAATACTTGGGTAGGTGCTGGTGCTACTGTTAGCAATAATGTTTCTATTTGTGATCATTGTATGATCGGAGCGGGTGCTGTAGTAGTAAATGATGTAGTAAATTCAGGGACATATGTTGGTGTACCGGTGAGGAAGATAAAATGAAAATATTAATTTTAGCAAATCATGACTTAGGATTGTATCAATTTAGAAAAGAGTTGATACAGGAATTATTAAAAGAGCATGAAGTTTTAATTTCACTTCCCAATGGTGAATTTATCAATAAATTAAAACAAATGGGATGTAAATTTATTGATACAAAGGTGGATCGTAGGGGGATTAATCCTATAAAAGATCTTTCATTGATAATTTCTTATTATAAATTGATAAAACATGTTAAACCAGATTTAGTTATTACATATACGATAAAACCAAATGTTTACGGTGGAATGGTTTGTCGTTTGCTTGGGATAAATTACGCTGTAAATATTACAGGATTAGGAACTGCATTTGAGAATAATGGTTTACTGAGAAAATTTGTTATAAAACTATATTCAATTGCTTGTATAAAAGCAAAAGTAGTCTTTTTTGAAAATGAAGAAAATAGACAAATCTTTATTAGAAGCAAAATTGTAAAAGAGTCTCAAACATATAGACTAAATGGTGCTGGAGTAAATTTAGATCATTATAGAGTATTACCATATCCAAACAATAATGTAATCAAATTTCTCTTTATGGGTAGAATAATGGCTGAAAAAGGCATAGATGAATTATTTTATGCAATGAAAAAACTTGTTTCAGAAGGCATTAAATGTGAATTGGATGTATTAGGTGGATACGAAGAAAACTATAAAGACACAATTGAGAAATACGAAAATGAAGGCTGGTTACACTACCATGGATATCAAAAAGATGTAAGACCATTTATCGAACAGTGTCATTGTTTTGTGCTTCCATCTTGGCATGAAGGTATGGCTAACACTAATCTTGAAAGTGCTGCAAGTGGGAGACCTATCATTACGACAAATATTCATGGCTGTCTCGAAGCGGTTATAGAGAATAAAAGTGGATTTTTAGTAGAAAGAAAAAATGCAGATGATTTGTTTAAAAAGATGAAAAGTTTTACTGAACTTTCATATGAAGAACGTAAGGCTATGGGATTAGCATCCAGAAAACATATGGAAGAAATATTTGATAAAAAAATAGTGGTAGAAAATACAATAAAAGAATTGTTAAAGTAGGTGAAATATGTGGAAAATAAAGTAGAGTTAAGCATTGTTGTTCCGATTTACAAAGTAGAAAAATATCTTGATCGTTGCGTTAAAAGTATAATTAGTCAAATGGATATGCATCTTGAAATCATTCTTGTTGATGATGGAAGTCCAGATAGATGTCCTTTTATTTGTGATGAATATGCTGATAAGTATGATAATATTAAAGTTATTCATAAAAAAAATGGTGGATTAGCTGATGCAGTTAAAGCTGGTACGCTAATTGCGAGTGGTAAACATATTGCATATGTTGATAGTGATGATTGGCTTGAAGATGGATGGTATAGTATTATTAAATCAATTCTCACAAAACATCCAGATATTGATACAATTATGTATGGCTTTCAAAGGGTAACTAATGATGTTGTAGAAATGACAGAAAAATACCCTTTATTAGAAGAAGGTTACTATGATGAATCATCTATAGAAAAAGTAAAAGCGACCTATATGCGTCCTGGTGGAATTGGACCAACAAGATGGAATAAAATTTATTCTAAAGAAATTGCATTAAAATGCATAGAATACTATGATACAAATATTTCTATTGGAGAAGATATGGTTTTTTCGGCAATAGCCACAGATTTAATGAAAAATACTTACATAATAAAGAAGAACTTCGTTAATTATTACATTAATGATGGATCAATGACTCAGCACTTTAATGAAAAATACAAAACTTCATTTGACAGTCTATTTTTATCGTTAAAAAAATATTTTGATGGAGCACCAATTTTATATTATATAAATTATATTAATATGCGTACAATGGTGAATGCCGTAGGGAAATCAGATTTAAATAATAAATCACAATATTTGAAAGTTATCTTTAATGATGAAGAAATTCATGATCGTCTAAAGAAAGTAGATAAAAAGTATTTAGATCTTTCAAATCGTATTTTATTAGATATGATGCTAAAAATTCAGACAAAGTTTCTTCTTGTTATAAGTTATATTTATAGGAAAGTAAAATAATAGAACAATTGTTTGTATATATTATTTAGGGTATTTTTTAGGAGGAGAAAATGGTCAAGAAAGTTTTATTTGTTATTGGTATATTAGGAAACGGTGGTGCTGAAAGGGTAATAGCAGCTCTTGCAAATAGGCTGATTGAGAATGACGTTGAAGTAGGAATAGTTACTATATACAGTAAAAGACAAGATTATGCATTAAATTCAAAAATTGAAGTAACGCACGTAGTTGCAAACAACAAAATGAAAATAATTCGTCCTTTTGAAAGAGTTACTAAATTAAGGCATTACATTAAAGATTATAATCCTGATTGTGTCGTATCATTTTTAGCAGATGTAAATATACATACTATCTTAGCGTGTAAAAATTCTAATATCCCACTAATTGTAAGTGAAAGAAATGATCCATTTCAGGATCCAGAACAAAAAATAATTAGAAAAATGAGGGATTTTTTATATAACAAAGTTGATGGGTTGGTTCTACAAACTAATGATGCAAAACAATATTTTGATGTAAAAGTAGCTGAAAAGATAGCCAGAACAGTTATTGCTAACCCACTCACGCCAAACCTTCCTTATTTTAAGCAAGGTGTAGTTGAAAATCGTATGATTACAGCATGTAGATTGAACTCTCAAAAAAATCTTACAATGATGATAAATGCAATAAAGAATGTGAATGAAAGGGGAATTGATTGTTATTTGGATATTTATGGTGATGGACCATTAAGAGATGAATTACAAAATTATATTAATAAGAATAATATAAAAGATAAAGTTCATCTTAAGGGATTTTCAAAAAATATTCATGATGAAATGATTAATAGTAAAGGATTTTTAATCTCATCAAATTATGAAGGAATATCTAATTCTATGTTGGAAGCATTAGCAATTGGAATACCAGTAATAGCAACTGATTGTCCAATTGGTGGTGCTAAAATGTATATAAAAAATAAGGAAAATGGATGGCTTACGTCAGTTGGAAATGAAAAAGAATTTTCGAATGCAATTATTGACTTGTTAAGTAATTATAATAATGCTATAGCTATGGGAAAAGAAGCTACAAAAATAAGAGATATTTTAGATGTTAATATAATTTGTCAAGAATGGATTAATTTTATTAATGGTGTAATTAAAGGACGATAGATTATGAAGAGTAATGATTTTTTTAAAATCTCTGTAAAAGAATTAGTTTCCTTTATTTTGTTGCTTTTATATTTTGTTGTATGCATGGTGTATAAAAATCATATGATGATCAATTGGTTAGGTGTTTTTTGCTATATTTATTGCATTTATACATGGAAGTGTAAAACCAAGGAAAGTCTATTTTCACCTTACTTTATTTTCATGACTTTTTTTGTTTTATTTAATTATGGACAACCAATAATGTGGGCGTTTAATATTCATCAAGCTAATGAAATTGGAAGTGGTATTCTTTTTTATGGGCATAGTTATGTACCGAATGAAAGTGATCTTATTAACGTTCAATTATATATTTGTATATGTATGTTGGTTTTTCATTTTGGGGTAATGTTATTTACCAAAAGAAATAATGCAAGAACTACAGATAGAAAGTATAATGAATTTTTTATTACAGATAATTACAAGAATAAAATAAAAAAGTCAATGCGTATAGTAACTGGAATATTATTAATTATAACTACGCCAATAGCTATCTATTCTGCTATGTCTAATATGATTGTAGCCCGTTTATATGGATATAATGCACTTTATTATGGTGAGCATGCCACTCAAGCAGGTTATATTCAGATAATTATGTATTTGTTTTATCCTGCATTAGTCGGTTATTTAATAGGTTGTAGTAATTCAAATAAATCAAGAATAATTGTATATTCAATATTTGGAATTTATGCTGTACTTCAACTATTATCAGGAGATAGAGGCAGTTGGTTATATTCATTAGTAATTCTTGTTTGGTTACAAACATATTATAAAAAAATTCCACTAAAAAAATACATCAAATACATTATTGTATGTATAGTTGGTATATATTTTTTAAACATTGTTACAGCAGTGCGCGATAGTGGAAGTGGACTTAGTTCATTAGATTTCTCAAATCTTTTAAATAATGAAACCTCTCCTATTCTAGATGTTTTCTTTGAATTGGGTGGTACAATGAATATAATTACATTTCTGTTTCATGTGGGAAGTGGGATATATCCATATACCAACACCTATTTAACATCTATTTTAGGTGCTGTATCATCTAGAGGATTAAATATGTTTGGTATTAAGCAAATTTTAGTTGGAGATTGGTTTTCTCAAGAATTCTTAAAAATTAATTGGGGTGCTGGTTTTTCTATGATAGGAGAAGCATTTCTTAATGGTGGTTATTTAGGAGGGCTTACATATATGGCACTGATTGGCGTATTTCTTGGAATTATAATTAATTTTGCAAATAAATCTAAATACTCAAATAATCCACTAGAGCTTTTTATTACTGTAGCAGGATTAAATGCTATTATTGGCTTTTCACGAGGAGCTTTATATTTAACTTTAAAAGAATTGTTATACGGAACTATTCTTGTAGTTATCTGTATAAAGCTATGTTATAAAATTTTGAATAGGAGTGCATATGATAAAATTAACTAGGAAAAATAAGCTAATATTGAACTCATCAGTCGGATTATTTGCTCAGATTATTTCAATGGCGTGTGGTTTTATTTTACCAAGTGCTATTTTATCTGCATATGGTTCAAAAGCATATGGATTGATGAGTTCAATAAATCAGTTTTTAGGGTTTATTCAGCTCTGTGAATTAGGGGTAGGCGCTGTTGTGCAATCTGCACTATATAAACCTTTAGCTGATAATGACACTTATAAAGTTGATTGTATTTTGAAATCAAGTAGAAAATTTTTTAGAACAATAGGAACAATTTTGTTTGTATATGTTATAGGTCTTTGCGTTTTCTATCCATTATTGATCAATGATTATGAACCAACATTTGTTATTTTAATGATAGTAGCATTGTCAATCGATTCATTTTCAAATTATTATTTAGGAATGAATAATTCACTTTTACTGCAAGCAGATCAGAGATCATTTATACCACTGGGAGCACAAGCAATTGCAACTTTAATCAATACTGTAGTATCTCTTATTTTAATAAAATTTGGAGTATCTTTGGTATTTGTTAAATATTCTACGGCTGCTATATTCCTTCTTAAACCTTTAGTTTTATTTTTAGTTGTCAGAAAGAATTATGAGATTAATTACGATGTTAAATATGAAGTAGAGCCTATTCAACAAAAATGGAATGGATTGACACAGCATTTTGCTAGTGTTGTTGTTGATCACACAGATGTAGTAGTTTTAACAGCATTTTCGACGTTAGAAAATGTGTCTATTTATTCAATTTATTATTTGGTTGTCTCAAGCTTAAGAGCACTGATTACATCTTCGTTAAATGGTGTACAAGCAACAATGGGGAATATGATTGCGAAAAAAGAATATGATTTACTAGATAAATTTTTTAATAAGACTGAATGGGTAGTGCATACCGCTATTATTATTTTGTTTACTGTAACTTCTATTTTGATTACTCCTTTTGTGTTGTTATATACTAGAAATATTCATGATGCAAATTATAACGTTCCTTTGTTTTCAGCATTGATTGTAGTTGCAAATGCTGGATTTTGTCTACAAAATATATATAAAATGGTTGTAAAAGCGGCAGGACATTATAAAGAAACACAAACCTCATCTATAATTGAAGCTATAATTAATGTGGTTTCCTCTATTGTGTTAGTATCAAAATTTGGACTAGTAGGTGTTGCAATTGGAACTATTTTAGCTATGTCTTATAGGTTGCTCTACCATGTTTGGTACATGAAACATAATATTATACATCGATTATATAAGCTGTTTATTAAGCAATGCATTGTTGATATAATTATAATATTTGTAAGTGTGCTAATTTTTGAAATTATTCCTATTAAAGCAACTTCTTATATTTATTGGATATTATCTGGAATATTGGTATTTTTTATTACCACTATTATTAGTTTTGCAATAAATTTCCTGTTTTATAAAGAAAATTTAAGTAATTTAATGTACTCTTTTGTTAGAATGATAAAGAATGTGTTTAGTAAACTAATTTAAAAAGAAACAGATTTTTTGCATTAATTATATCAGATAAAGCGAAAGGAGATAATCAAGTGAAAACAACATTACTTATTATGGCTGCTGGTATAGGTAGTCGATTTGGAGAAGGTATTAAACAATTAGAACCTGTGGATAATAATAATCACATTATCATGGACTATTCTATACATGATGCGATAGAAGCAGGTTTTAATGAAGTAGTATTTATTATCCGTAAGGATATAGAAGATGAATTTAAGATGGTTATTGGCAACAGAATCACTGATATATGTGCTAAGTATAATGTTACTGTTGATTATGCTTTTCAGGATATAAATGATATTCCAGGTACTTTGCCAGAAGGTAGAATTAAACCATGGGGAACAGGGCAGGCAGTATTATCTGCAAAGAATATTATTGATTCTCCGTTTGTAGTAATTAATGCAGATGATTACTATGGTAAGGAAGCCTTTAAAGCTGTACATGAATTCTTAGTGAATGGTGGTAAATCAAGTATGGCTGGCTTTGTACTAAAGAATACATTATCAGATAATGGTAGTGTAACTCGTGGTATCTGTAAGATGGATAGTGATAATAATTTAACAGAAATTATTGAAACAAAGAATATTATTAAAACAGAAGATGGTGCAGTTGCAGATGATCAAGTATTAGATATTGATTCTTTAGTATCTATGAATATGTGGGGATTAACACCTGATTTCTTAGATATACTGGAAGAAGGTTTTAAAGAATTCTTCGATAAAGAAGTATGTCAAGATCCAATTAAATCAGAATACTTAATACCTGTATTTATTGGTCAATTACTAGAACAGGGTAAAATGAATGTAAAGGTATTACGTACTGATGATACTTGGTATGGAATGACATATAAAGAAGACGTTATTACAGTAAAAGAAAGATTTAGTGAAATGTTGGAAAATAATTTTTATTCTGAGGAATTGTTTAATGATTTGAATACCCACAAACCACATGCTAGTGAAAATTAGATTTCATAAGCACCGATTAAATGGCGTTCATGAAGTTGAACCAGAAACATGGATGTTCCATCTGTTCTATAATTAGATTAGAAATCAGATGGAGGTATAATCACATGTCAAACAAAGTATTAAAGCCAAAGAAAGCTTCTCTATATGAGTTCATTCAGAACTATTCTAATAACATCAATAACTGTATTGAAATCTTCAAATTCATGAGATGGCCTGATGGATTCTTATGTGATCATTGCGGCTGTTATAAGTATTACTTAGTCAAGCATGTAGGAAAGACCAAGATTTCATATGTTTTTGAACGCAGCTTATGCCATAAGCAGCATTCACTGCTTTCACTCACTATTTTTCAGAGTTGCAAGCTTGATCTATACAAGTTTCTGTTAGGTATTTTCCTTTTCTACGAGGCAGATGTCTTTAATAGTGGCGCATAATCCAAGAATAAAGTAGGTCGTGCAAGTTAGCAGCAACCTATTCTTGGCATTTTATCTACAGAAAAAGAAAATAACTATCTCAGGTTCATCAAATTGAGACTCATCACAGATCTTACTGGTCTGTCACTTAAGAAAAACATAGAAAAGTGTTGTGTATTATCACATGATGCATTACTTAATACTGATGGTGAGAAAGGTTTTAATACACTAAATGAAGAAATATAGGTAAAGAATGAGAAGATTACCTGTGAAGAAAAGGATCATAGACTACTCTGGTTAAACATAATAGTCGATAATATAAAAAATAATATTACCGGGATATATCATAGAATAACCAAGAGAGAGATGCCTTTATTCCTGAATGAACAGGAGTATAGTTTTACCCTGTCTTTGACAGTTATACATATAAAAACCCTTCAAAAATGCTGATGAATTCAGCGCTTTTTGAAGGGCTTTTGCTTTAACTTATTTAAATCTTATAAAACTTTTTATACCACTCTGCAAACTTACGTAAACCATCTCTTAAAGAAGTATTAGGCTTAAAACCATAATCTCTCTCTAAAGCACTCGTATCAGCATAAGTAATAGGTACATCACCTGGCTGCATAGGAACTAACTTCTTATGAGCTTCAAAATCATAATCAGCAGGTAACACTTCAGCACGAATCAATTCTTCCTGTAAAATAGTTACAAAATCCAACAAGTTTTCAGGATTACTATTACCAATATTATATACAGCATAAGGAGGAATAGGTAAACCATCTTCACCATTCTTCTTCTCTGGTGCTCCCTGCATAATACGTTTAACACCCTCTACAATATCATCTACATACGTAAAGTCTCTCTTACAGTTACCATAGTTAAAGATCTGAATAGTATCTCCCTTAAGTAACTTATTAGTAAATCCAAAATAAGCCATATCAGGTCTTCCGGCTGGACCATAAACAGTAAAGAAACGTAAACCAGTAGAAGGAATATTGTATAACTTACTATATGCATGTGCCATTAATTCATTAGACTTCTTAGTAGCTGCATATAAAGATACTGGATTATCTACTTTATCTTCTGTACTATATGGTACTTTCTTATTAGTACCATATACTGATGAAGATGAAGCATATACTAAGTGTTCTACACCCTTAGCACCATTATCATATGAATGACGACAAGCTTCTAGGATATTATAGAAACCAATCATATTAGACTGAATATAAGCATCTGGATTACTAATAGAATAACGTACACCAGCCTGAGCACCTAAGTTAACTACAATATCAGGTTTATGTTCTTCAAAGATATGGTCAATAATAGCTTTATTTGCTAAATCATCTTTATAGAACACATAACTAGAATCACTATGTTCATTTAAACACTTTTCAATTTCTTCTAAACGCCATTCTTTTATACTTACATCATAATAATCATTCATATTATCTAAACCAATAATATGAATAGGGGATTGTGTCTTTAATAGTTCTAATACTAAGTTACTACCAATAAAACCAGCAGAACCTGTAACTAAAACAGTTTTATTCTTTAAATCAATATGGTTCATATCATTCATCCTCCATATTAGTCTCTCTTAAAGATATCTCTAGTGTATACCTTATCTTTAACATCATCTAAACAAGAATCATATCTATTAGCTACAATAGCCTGACTTTCTTTCTTGAACTTCTTTAAATCATTAATAACTAAAGAACCAAAGAAAGTATCTCCATCCTTAAGTGTTGGTTCATAAATAACAACTTTAGCACCCTTAGCCTTAATTCTCTTCATAACACCCTGAATAGAAGACTGTCTAAAGTTATCAGAATTAGACTTCATAGTAAGTCTATATACACCAATGACTTTTTCTTCTTCTTTACTTGGATCATAATCGCTATTTGCTTCATATCCACCAGCCATTTCAAGTACTTTGTCTGCAATATAATCTTTTCTAGTTCTATTACTTTCAACAATAGCACTAATCATATTCTGTGGAACATCATTAAAGTTAGCAAGTAACTGTTTAGTATCCTTAGGTAGACAATATCCTCCATAACCAAAACTTGGGTTATTATAATGAGTACCAATACGTGGATCTAAACATACACCATTAATTATTTCCTGTGTATTTAAACCTTTTGTTTCAGCATAAGTATCTAATTCATTAAAGTATGATACACGTAATGCTAAGTATGTATTAGCAAATAATTTAACTGCTTCTGCTTCAGTGAATCCCATAAATAAAGTATCAATGTTTTCTTTAATAGCACCCTGCTGTAATAGTGATGCAAATACTTCAGCTTTTTCTCTAGTGTCTTCATCACAAGAAACAATAATTCTAGAAGGGTATAGGTTATCATATAAAGCCTTAGATTCACGTAAGAACTCTGGGCTAAAGATAATATTCTTAGTATTATATTTAGCTCTTACAGAAGCTGTATAGCCTACAGGGATAGTAGACTTAATAACCATAATAGCATCAGGATTTACCTTTAATACTAATTCGATAACTGCTTCTACTGCAGAACAATCAAAGAAGTTCTTCTTACTATCATAGTTAGTAGGTGCTGCAATAACAACATAATCAGCATTCTTATATGCTTCTTCACCATCTAATGTAGCAGTTAAGTCTAATTCTTTTTCAGCTAAATATTTTTCAATATAATCATCCTGGATAGGAGACTTCTTATTGTTGATGAGTTCTACTTTACTAGGAATAATATCAACAGCTGTTACATGGTGATGCTGAGAAAGAAGCGTTGCAATAGATAAACCTACATATCCAGTACCAGCTACTGCAATATTGTATTTCTTATCTACTACAGGTTTACTAGTTTCTTTCTTTTCTTCTTCAAATAAGTCTGTTACTTCAAAATCTAATACTTCAGCTAATGACTGTAACTGATCAATAGAAGGAATATAATCCTGTCCTTCTAATCTACTAAGCATTGCTCTATGGATACCAGTCATATCAGCAAGCTGAGCCTGTGTTAACTTCTTTTCTTTTCTTTTAGCAGAAACAACGTCTGCCATCTTTGAATAAGAGATCTTCTTCATCTTATTTCCTCCCTAAATGTTATTTATAATCACAAATATAATAAATATTACTTACTTTTAAAACAGTCATAGTTTATCAAAGTTTATTTTGTATGTCAATTAAAATAGAAGAATATACTGATATTTACTTCTTTGCATAGAATCAATGTTATTTAAAGTAGAATTATAGATTGATGATTGTTTTGTTTTGGTAATTTCTTATAGGGTATTGAGATTGAACTGATACTACGCTATAAAGTAACGATTTAGCAAAAGCTAAATGGGCGGCATGGGATGAAAAGGAGACTATTATGTATAATTATGTAACAGACAAACAATTAATAAGTAGTATGCGTTCTTGTTGTGGAGACATGATGCAAGACCTATGTCATACCCTAAAAGAAGTATCTGATATAGGTGCAGAGGTCACTCTCGTTGGTAGTGGGGCAAGAAATCTAATACTTCAAAATGCCAACGAACCCATAGATTTGGATTATAATCTTAAAATAGTCAGAAGTGATAACTGGGATTGTAAATATATCAAAGAATGCGTTAGAAAAGCTTTTAATATTGTTCTTAGAAAACATGGATGGAGAGATTGTGAAGATTCCAAATCCTCATTGACCACTAAAAAACATCATCTTCCAGGAGGTAAAACATTATTTTCAATAGATGTTTGTATCGTTTATGAAGATGAAGATGGAAATTTTTATCGTTTAATTCATAAAAAGACTGGTAATACTAATGTTAACAATATTGCATATGCTGCTAGCATTTATGCTGGTCTTGTTACTAGAAGGCCTGTTAATGAATACTATTGGAATATGGCTCCAAATTCTAGAAATATTAAATTTAAAGTCGATTATATTAAAAGTAATGGAAAGTGGAAATTAGTCAGAGAACAATATAAGGGTATTAAGAATAGATACTTAACACAAAACGATCATAATCATCCTTCATTTATTTGTTATATTGAAGCGGTAAATAACGTATATAACTCAAGAAAACATTGGAAGCAATAAACTGTTAAGAGTATTTTTAGAAAAGGACTTGAACTTAATTAATGGATATTATATATTTGTCTATTCCATTTTGGAATGGAGGGATTATAAATGGAAAAACTATATGTAAATAAACTTAACGATTCAAAATACGTCGCATTAATTACAGTCCTTGATTATGAAATATCAGTCAACAAGTATCTAAAACAGTTATCATTTGAAGCTTCTTCCAATAAGCCCGAACATGTACTTGTAGATCTGGCTTTGAAAACAGGAATAGATAAATATAGATTTGTTGAATTTGATATTAATGAATCAGAAAAGATAGAATTAGATACTTATAAGTATGTTTCAGTTAATACAATCTATGAAACTCTAGCAAACATCTACCTAAAAGATAAGAAAGAAATAATATTAAACTCTATCTTAACTGATTCACAGATAAATCAACTTTTAAATTAATCTTACAATTCAAGAAGCGGTTCTTTCATATAAGAAAACCCTATATACTTATTTTTGAAATTTTGAAATTACACACTGATTTTATTGACAAAATACTGAATTGTGGTAGTCTATGCTTAGAGACTGAGCAATAAACATTTTCATTTGCTCATAAAAAATTACAACTATAAAAAAGAATGGTAACATTCTCGGTGAACAGGCACCGTAAAAAGTCGAATTCAAGAGGTAGAATTCAAAATAACCTCGTCCGAGTATATATCGAATAGATATATGAGCCTTGCAGTTAGGAGATAAACTGTAGACAAGAGATAGTCTTAAAAACAATCTCGTCCGAGTATATATCGAACAGATATATGAGCCTGGCGACCAGGATAAAACCTGTTATTTTTTTATGATACTAAGCGGGTAATTTCCTGCTTTTTTTGTCTAAAGGAGAACTATATTTATGCACAGTCTCAGCAAATCGAATAAAACAAGAATTATTAGAGATATAATTGCAGGTGCAAGACTTTATGAAAAGTTTCTAGTACCTTATGATTTTTTGATTGTAACTAACGATAGCAAATATAATGAAGTGAGATTTAATAAGGGAGATTTTGCTCATTTGGTTGGTGTGCGTTCCCATTTAAATGATTTGGATTTTTATAAAAATTGCATTAAAGGAACTATAGCAGAAAATAACATTAATAACCAACAGCACTATGACTTTGGTACGATTCGCAAGAAAATTATGCGTATAACGAAAATTAATAAGATTGTTTATGCGAATGCTCAAACGAATCTAGTTTTAGTTAACTTACATACAAAAACGCGAGATTTTCCTTTAGCAATAGAGAGTACTAATGATAAAATGGTTGTAGCATTTACTGGAAAAGATCTCCATGCAAGAAGTTTGCGTAATAATAATCAAACTAATGCTGATGAAAAGAAAAATATTTTGGCAATTTTTTCTAAAGAAAAGAATTCAAAATCTAAATATTCGAACTGTGTTTATTTGAAAAATTATAAAGTTCTTAAAAGTATCTGTTGTGATTTGGAAGAAAAAGTTTCAGTTAAAATTTTTAATGATCTTGATAAAAATAAGACTACTCAAATTTAATTAATACTTGTCCTGATTGTCCACACAATCAGGTTTTCTTATGTTCTAATACTTATTATTTCCTCTATCTAATGCATATAGTAATCTTAGACTCTCTATTTACTACATATAGTAATCTTAGTACTAAAATCACTATATATAGTCTTTTAGTATCTCTATTCTCTAAATAAGAGTACTACTATTTCTATCTATCACCTATATCTCAATTTTACTAGACATAATCAACTAAATATGGCATAATACATCTCTGTACGAAAGGAAATGTAGACTATGATATCAACACATAATGTATCACTCAGATACGGAGATCGCGCTTTATTTGAAGATGTATCAGTAAAATTTACTGAAGGAAATTGTTATGGGATTATTGGTGCAAATGGTGCTGGTAAATCCACATTCTTAAAAATATTATCAGGTGAAATAGAACCAAACAAAGGTGAAGTTGTTATTGAACCTAATAAGAGATTATCTGTTTTAAAACAGGACCACTTTGCTTATGATGACAACAAAGTAGTAGAAACAGTTATCATGGGTAATAAGAGACTATTTGAAATCATGCAGGAAAAAGAAAAGCTATATGCTAAAGCTGATTTTAATGATGAAGATGGTATTAGACTAGGAGAACTTGAAGGTGAGTTCGCAGACATGGATGGTTGGAATGCTGAAAGTGATGCTGAAATCATGTTAAATGGTTTAGGTATTACAACAGAATACCATGACATGTATATGAGAGACTTAGATGGTAACCAGAAAGTCAAAGTATTATTAGCCCAGGCTTTATTTGGAAACCCTGATATTCTTTTACTAGACGAACCTACCAACCATCTAGACCTAAAGAGTATCAGATGGTTAGAAAACTTCCTATTAAACTTTAAAAACACAGTCATTGTTGTATCACATGACCGTTACTTCTTAAATAAAGTATGTACACATATTGCTGATATTGATTACAGCCGTATTCAGCTATATGTAGGTAACTATGACTTCTGGTATGAATATTCTCAGATGCAGATCCAACAGATGAAAGACCAGAATAAGAAAGCAGAAGCTAAAAAGAAGGAATTAGAAGAATTCATTGCACGTTTCAGTGCCAATGCTTCTAAAGCAAAACAGGCTACTTCTCGTAAGAAACTATTAGATAACTTAGAAATGGCAGATATGAAACCATCACTAAGAAGATATCCATTCATTGGTTTTAAACCAGGTAGAGAAGTAGGAAACATTGTATTAAATGTAGAAAATCTTACTAAGGTAGTAGATGGAGAAACTCTTATTAATAATGTTTCTTTCTCTATTCTTCCAAATGAAAAGGTTGCTTTTGTAGGAGACGATAAAGCAACAGAAGCATTCTTTAAGATCATCATGGGAGAAGATAAAGACTTTGAAGGTTCTTATAAATGGGGTATTACGACTACTCAGTCATACTTCCCTAAAGATAATTCAGCATTCTTTAATGATTGTGAATTATCTTTATTAGACTGGTTAAGACAGTTTACTGATGGTAGTATGTATGAACAAGAATTAAGAGGATGGTTAGGTAGAATGTTATTCTCTGGTGATGAAGCATTAAAGAAAGCGAATGTTTTATCAGGAGGAGAAAAGGTAAGATGTATGCTTGCTAAAATGATGATGCATGATGCAAACGTATTAATCTTTGATGAACCTACAAACCACCTTGATCTAGAATCTATCCAGGCATTAAACCAAGGTTTAATGCGTTTCCCAGAAAACATTCTATTTACTTGTCATGACCACCAGTTTGTTCAGACAATTGCGAATAGAATTATCGAATTCACTGCAGAAGGTACAATTGACCGTCTATCAACATTTGATGAATATCTAGAATACAAGGACACACTTGAAGCATAAGAGCGGATTAAACCGCTCTTTTTTTCTTCTTGAGGCTAGGTTCTTATACGATGAGTATGTTAATACCTGTATCATCCTATAAGGCTTAGAAAAGCTAAAAATCATTTTCTAAATCTGAAACTCACTTATAAACATATTCTAAAAGTATTATCATATTACATATAGACAATATGAAATGACGAGGAGGAAACAAAAAAGTAACTCTCCTTAATTGTTCAATCGTGGATTTACCATTATACTTTGAGTAGAAACAAAAATTCATAGTATTGTGGGATTACCGCAAACAAATAAGGAGGGTTACCTATGAATAAAATAATAAAAATTGGGATGGATGTCCATATTACAAACTACACTTTATGTATTTTTGAACCATCTTTTGAACATGATGGTACAGTTCACTGTATTACACAGGTAAAACCTGAAGTTAAAAACATCATTCATGTTATTGAAACTTTTAAAAAGAAGCATGAAAATGAAGAACTGAATATTGTATGTGGCTATGAAGCGGGATGTCTAAGATATTCTTTATATCACGAATTAAAAGAAAAGGAATTAAATGTATTATCCTGGCTCTAACAACCATGAAAATCTGAAAAAGGTGGAAGAAAACTTAAGAATGACTATCGTGATGCCAAGATGATTGCGGAATGTTTGGCTTATGGAGGATATTCTGCCGTACATGTTCCTACTGAACTTGATAATTCAGTAAAAGAATTCATTCGTATGAGAGATGATATAAAAGAAAACCTGAAAAGTATCAAACAACAAATAATTGCGTGTTAAAAACGCAATGGCAAACAATTCGAAGGAAAAAGATTTTGGACAAGAAAACATATTGATTGGATAAATACAGTTTCTTTTAGTGAACCATTACTTCAAGATACCTTGCAATGCGCACAGAATGTCTTTTCTGCCATAAAAGGACATCTTTGACTACGTGCTTTTGCATAATTGACTAATTCCTTACATTCTGAACATAACTCTTTTGTATGATGATTCTTCTTACAATAGATATGAATCATCTTTTCAATCGTTTTCTGTTCTTTAATTCTCTTTTTCTCAACTTTATTCATTGATTATCTCTTCTTTCTTTAACGTTTTGATTCGGAAAAAGAAATAAAGAATATGGAAGATCCAGACAATCGCAATACATATTCTTCCTACAGGTACATTTTTCATACAGATGAACCCTATTAACATAATAGCTGTAACCATACCCATGATCTTACATTTAGCCATTAATGTCATAGATCTGTTTTGTGCAAAACTATCTAAGTGCTTTTTATAAAGGTTTGTGTGCGTAAACCAGTGGTGAAGCTTATCTGAACTTTTTGCAAAACAGAATACAGTTGCCATATAAAAAGGAACAGTAGGTAAAATAGGTAGTATAATTCCTAAAGTTCCAAGAATTAAGGTTATAAACCCTAATAGTATCCAAATAACTTTCATAGTAATCTCCTTGATTAGTCTCAATTAATAACAGTTAGTATTATCAAACTGATGATTATCATATGTGAAGTGATTTAATAAAGACAACACATATATTTATGAAAAAAGTGCTTGCATTATAAAAAAAGTCATGGTATTATACATGAGCAGTCGAAAGACAAATGTCTACGTAGCTCAGCTGGATAGAGCACACGCCTTCTAAGCGTGCGGTCATGGGTTCGAATCCCCTCGTGGACGCCATCTAAAAATTACCTCGGTTGATCCGAGGTTTTTATTTTATATATAAGTAAAAAGGTACCCAAGCGCTATTACGCCTGGGTACCTTTTCATATTATTCTTTATTTTCTTTTCTTCTTAATAATGCATAGAAGAACATAGAAAGCATAGACAATAAACTAAATTGTACAATTGGTGATGAATCACCTGTTTTTACAGTAGTAGATGTCTTATCAGACTTTACTGTAGTTGTTGTATCATTCTTCTGTATTGGAGTAACAGTAACGTTATCCTTCTTATTAGAAGGAGTAGTTGTGACATCGTCCTTCTTATCTGTAGGTGGAGTAGTATTGTCATCTTTATCAGTAGACGCTAAGACGATCTTAAATGTTTTAGTGATAGTACCAACATAATACTCGTCACTTAACTTAATAGTAACATTACCTTCCCCTACTTCTGTATTATCACCATAAGTGATTGTATATTCACTTGGATTAACAACATTACCTTTACTATCTTTAACTACAACTTCTGGTTTAATTTGTTTTCCAGTATAAGTCATTTCACTAGGTAAAGTAATTGTATCTTTTGTGACAATACCATATTTTGCATCAAATGTATCTAAATCAGCCTTAGCGTCATTATATTCATTAAGAGCTGCATTATAGGCACTTAAAGCATTCTCATAATTCTTTGTCTTTTCATCATAGTCCTTCTGTGCATCAGCAAGTTTAGTTTCAATTGAACCAGCAGCATCTTTCGCACTTACATAAACTAATACAGTATCACTTAAGCTATCTAATACTTCATCATGATAAGGTGCATAATGATCACCAGCACCTGCTTTAATACCTTCCCAATCAGCAGTAGCTCTTTGAGCTTTTGCAAGACTTTCATTTGCATCATCTAGCTTCTTAGTAGTATCAGCTACGACATCAGCTTGAGCTTTTTGGTCTTTAACAGACTGGTTATATTCGGCTTGAACAGTATCAAGGTTCTTTTTAGCCGCATCTAATGCATCTTTTGCCTTATTGCATTCTTCTAACTGTTTATTGTATGCATCAATCGTAGTATTTAATATATCAATATTGGCAGATAATGCATCTTTTTCGGCTTCTTTACAAGTAACTTCAGAGTTCAAAGTATTTAATTTAGCATTATATGCTTTAATATTCTGCTGGTTAGCGTTAATTTCTGATTCAAGTGCATTGATCTTCTTATCATTTTCATCAATTAAAGCAGTGATACGATCAACATCAGCATTCGCATCTTTAAGAGCCTGTTCTAGTTCAGCTTTATCTCTAGTGGCATTTGCAAGTTTTTCTTTCTTTTGAGCTAATAATGCCTTTTTATCAGTGATCTGCATAGATAAAGTATCTTTCTTCTTTTTATCATCTTTTAACTGATCTTCTAGTTTAGTTAAAGCGTCTTTTTGTGCTTTAAGTTGAGTAGAAGTAGTATCTAATTCATTTTTTACTGAAGACTGCTGATTGACTAGATTATCATATGTGTTCTTAGCGTTGTTATAAGTCGTTTCTGCAGTTTTAAATTGTGTCTTTACATTATCCTTATAATCATTGATTTCAGTCTGTTTTGTGCTGATTTTCTGCTTGTTATCATTAAGTGCATTTGTCACCTTTTCAACATCAGCTTTTGCTGCATCAACTTTATTCTGTTCAATTTGAACACCATTGGCCTTCTTTAAGATCCAGGCATTTAATGTATTTTCAAAGTCTTCTACACTTTGACCTGTGATTTTTACTTGACCACTACCATCCAATTTATCTGCAAAGAGGCTTCCTGAAAATACTTGTCCCCAAGTGTAATAACCACTATTATGTAGTTGATTATTATGGCTAAATCCAGTCAGAGTATAATTTCTATTTATAATGTTGAAATAATGTCCAGCAACATTTGAATCACCTGTCTGTTCATATTTTACTTTCTCTTTAATCCACCATCCATAAAACGGATTTCTTCTTTGAATGCTGTTTGTATCTAAACTTTGATTTCTTCCAAGTTGATCTAAATAGGCTACATCCAAATTGCCGTTTTGATCTAAGAAGTCTGTAGAGTTGTAATCTCTTGAACTTCCATATATATTTTCAGCGACAGGATATATTTGTGAATGTCCCCATTTTACAGATGTATACTCGTTCTGGATTGCGGATACAACCATAAGATAATATGAGACTTTAAGTGGTGCTGAACCTTCATAGGCTCTAATTTGATTACACATCTTAATATAATTAAGTGCTTCCTGTAGATCAGATAAAGATGCTATTGTCTTATCATAATTCTTACTATCGTAGATAGTGACAGTGGTTGATCCGACTGTTTTACCATCATACTTTTCTAATTCAGTATAAGCATAATACGCATCTAAATCACCTGTGTTGTTGTAGACTTCCTTATAGAAGTTAACGACATTGTTGTCATATTTTGTATAAGCATTGGCTAATTCAGTTTCAGCTGCTTTTAATTGACTTGTAGTCGCATCCACCTGTGCCTGTAAGGCAGTCTGTTGCATCTGTAAACTTTTGAGTTCAGCCTTTAACTGAGCAAGTTCTGGTGTATCAACATTGTTGTTAAGATTATCTAATGCTTTTTTAGCTGCATCACATTCAGTCTTTGCCGTATCTAGATTTGTTTTTGCTTCATTAACCTGTGTAGTTAAAGCATCATACTGCTTAGTTAAATCGTCCTTTTTCTTTGTTGTTTCATTAACAGTTGCAGTTTGTGCTTCAATTGAAGTAGTTAAGCTGTTAATTTTCTGATTTAAAGTAGATAACTGAGTTGTCTTAGTATCGATATCCTTTTCAAGAGTATCAATGTCTTTCTGTAACTGAGTTACTTCTTCAGTTGTTGGCTGTTTATTAAGTGCATCTTTTAAAGAATTAAGCTTATCATTAGAAGTTTTTAACTGTGATTCTAGTTTTTGTTTTTCTGTATTTAACTGACTAAGAGTAGCTTTGTTGTCTTCTAATGCTTTTGTTTCTTCATTAAGTTTTGTAGTAACTGTTTCAATGTCCTTATTTAAAGTAGTCAACTGATCATTTAAGCTGGCAAGGTCTTTTTCAGATTGAGCCTTATTCTTCTCAGCTTGATTCAACTTATCTAAAGCATCCTTATTCTTCTCAGCTAAATCATTATAATCAGTTTGCGCTTTGTTGTATTTGTCCTGCGCATCCTTTAATTGATTCTGCTTTTCTTCTACAGCTTTATCTAAAGCGTCTTTTTGCTGTTTCTGTGATGATAAAGTTTCCTGTAGCTGTAAAACGACCTGGGCTCTATCTTTTACTTCTTTCGCAAGAGTCTGATCAACCTGATTTTGTGAAGTAGTAAGCTTTTCATCATTTTCTTTCTTGTTGGTTTTCGCATTGTTTAATGCTTCCTCTGAACTGTTTTTCTGATATTCTGCTCCCTGTAATGCAGCCCCAGTAGAAATAACAGTAGAGTTCTTATCTTCTACTTCCTTTTCTAAATCAGTTCTAACTGTTGGTTGTACCTGTTGAGTTGTTTCTACTGTATTTTCATCTAATGCCTGAACATTCTTAATAACGGTATTAGGCAAACTAGAGATAGCACCTACAGATGATAATGCTGTTACTGTAGATAATGTAGTAGAAACGAGTTTCTGTTTCTTATTCATTTTGATTCCTCCCATATGTATATATGATAGCGCTAACAATTTATTATTTCAATATATATTATAATACAATTTAAAAATACTCAAAATGTTACATGAATATTATAATATATACACAGTTTGTTTATTATTTAAAGTGTGAGAAAAGCTTAAGATAGGTATTTAATCATTTTTTTCATTTTCTTATTGCATTAAAATGATCTATATGCTATTATAAACAAGCAGTTGAAAAACATATGTCTACGTAGCTCAGCTGGATAGAGCACACGCCTTCTAAGCGTGCGGTCATGGGTTCGAATCCCCTCGTGGACGCCATCTGTTAATTACCTCGGTTTATCCGAGGTTTTTATTTTGCATATAACTGGTAAAGAACCGTCATTACCAGTTTTTTTATATAAGAAAAAGAGACAGCTTTTATGCTATCTCTTGAGTCAATATTTTATCTATTAGAATAACGTGATAAGAACTGTTTAGCACGTTCTGTTTTAGGATGTTCAAATACTTCTTCAGGAGTACCCATTTCAGCAATAACGCCCTGATCCATGAAACATACTACATCGCTGACTTCTCTTGCAAACTGCATTTCATGAGTTACGACAGCCATTGTTAAACCTTCTTTCGCAAGTTCCTTCATAACATCTAATACATCCCCTACCATTTCAGGGTCTAAGGCACTTGTAGGTTCATCAAATAGAAGTACTTCTGGTTTCATACATAAAGCTCTTGCAATCGCAACACGCTGTTTCTGACCACCAGAAAGCTTTGTACTAGATGCATCCGCAAATTTATCCATACCAACAGCTTTTAACTGTTTCATTGCTTCAATACGGGCTTCTTCTTTAGACTTCTTTAATACCTTGATCTGTCCAATCATACAGTTTTCTAAAACTGTTTTGTTACTAAATAAGTTAAAGTTCTGGAATACCATGCCTACTTTACTACGATATGTAGAAGCATCTAAATCACCTTTAAGGATATTTTGTCCATTAAATAGAATTTCACCTGCATCAGGTACTTCAAGAAGGTTGATACATCTTAGTAATGTACTTTTCCCAGAACCACTTGAACCAATAATAGTAACTACCTTACCACGTTCGATTGTAAAATTAATATCGTTAAGAACACGGAGGTCACCAAAATGTTTTTCTAAATGTTTAATTTCAATTACTGTATCCATTTCTTTCCTCCTTAAGCACAGTTATCCTTGATAGTGACTGTGTTTGTCTTATTGATTTTCTTTTCAACATAGTTAAGTACAAATGTAGCCACAGTTGTAAGAATTAAGTAAAGAATTGCAACAACAAGATATACTTCAATATATCTCATATTAGTACCAGCCACTGATTGTGCCTGGAAGAATAATTCTACAACTGAAATCGCATTTAACATACAGCTATCCTTAATATTAACGATAAACTGGTTACCAAGTGATGGGAATGTATTCTTAATAGCCTGTGGGAAGATGATAGAAATCATAGTCTGAGTATTTGTCATACCTAAAGACTTAGCTGCTTCCATCTGTCCTGGATCAATAGATTGAATCCCACTACGAATAATTTCAGCCATATAAGCAGCTGTATTCACTGAGATAATGACCATACCAGCTGTAAAGTTATTCCAATGTAATACTGGTTTGAATAAGTAATAAAGGAATACGGCCTGAACCATCATAGGTGTTCCACGGAATACCCATACATAAAAGCCTGTGATAAAACGTCCTAAACGTTTAAAGAATCTTGTCACTGGTTTATCTAGTGGATCTAATGGTACACAACGAATGGCACCAATAATTAAACCAATAATTAAACCAGCTAATGTACCAACAACCGCAAAAGCGATTGTCATCTTAATACCATACCAGAATAGAGGCCAGTTATTAATTAACTGACTCCATGCATATTGAAAATCTATTTTCATTTTATCTCCTATTTTTCAGTAGGTGCTCTCTTAACAGCATCTTCCATAATTTTTAATCTTTCTTCTTGTGAAATAGAATCTAAAGCCTTCTGAATCTTCTTGAATTCAGCAGTCTTACGTGTATTATTCTTTAATCCAATTGATACTGCAGTATCTACATTAAAGTTATGACCATCTGCAAACTTAACGATTGATAAATCTGGGTTAGCCTGTACGATACCATTTGCAACTGGTAATTCTGCAGTAATACCATCTGTATCACCCTGCTGTAAAGCTACAACTAATTCTGGGTAAGTTGATTTAGGTGTCTGATGTTTTACACCATTGATCTGATCAATGATTGTATCATAGTTAGTATTCTTCTGACCTGTTACCTTATAGCCTGAGAACTGCTGGATATCATTGAATGAAGTCATTGCACTGTTCTTTCTTACAATCATAACCATTTCACTCTGATAATAAGGTGTAGTGAAATCTAATCCTTTTTCACGTTTTTTATCAGCAGTCATACCTGCGATAATTGCATCAATTTCACCAGATTCTACAGCTGGCTGTAAACCATCCCATGCAATCTTCTTTACTACAAGTTTCTTTCCTAATTTCTTAGCAATTTTGCTGGCAACGACAACATCATAACCGTCAGCATAACCTGCACCGCCATCTAACTGTACTGCAGTATCTGTTTTCTTAGAAGTCTGCCAGTTAAATGGCTGGTAAGCTGCTTCCATCCCTACTGTAAAAGTGTTGTCATCCTTAGTAGATGATCCACATCCTGATAATACAAGTGCTGCTGTAGCAAGCGTAATTAAAGTCTTTTTCATAATTATTCCCCTTTCTATATAAAAATAGAAAAAAAGCTATACGTTATCATATAGCTTTTAACGATTAGATAACGCCTCTTCATCATGAAGGAGTGAGACAGGTATTTCCTGAATCCCCAAGACTATAAGCTGCCGCTTATCTTCTTTCGGCGATGATTACCTTTCATATGATTCTTAGTCTGCCGACTCCTCATACTACTCTGATGCATCGCTTCCTCTATCTTTATATTTGACTTTACATGCCCATTATAATAGGAAGATATAAAAAGTCAATCCCATTTAATAAATTGTATCATTATTCCAATGTTTTAATTCTAACATCTACATTTGTACCATCAATAGTCATCACTGCATAAGATCTTTTGCTGCCACCACGTGGCCATGAAGTAGAGCCAGGATTAATAAGCCATAAACCATTTTTTTCTTTTACAAGAGGCATATGTGTATGTCCTGAGATTAAAACATCTCCATTATATTTCTTTAAAAAGTCCAGCATTTTCTTTTCACGATCAAAATAACCAAAGAACTGCCCATGAGTAATCAGAAGATGTCTTCCTTCAATATCTAATCTTGCAGTTTGTGGAAGATCAAGACTCCAGTCATTGTTTCCTTTCACTGCAACAAATTCATCTAAATCACGCAATTGATATGATTCACTATCACCACAATGGATATAGTAATCTGCATCATCTTCTAAAACTTTAATATCTGTTAAGATATTCATGTCTCCATGGTTATCTGACATAATTACAATTTTTTTCATTCAGCTGTCTCCTTCTGATTATATTCTTCAATACAACTATTTTCTTTATAAATCTTATTCGCATTCTTCTTGCCTACATAGCGATAATAATGTGCATCATACACGTGATTTGTAGAAGATGCCATACGTTTTGGATAACGTAATGTAAAACCATATTCATATGAATGTGCTTCAAGCCATTGTGACAGGGCAGATGTTTCAAACTCATGATAGGCAATGGACTTAGAGGCAATAGAAACTGTATTACCTAATTGTCTTTCATCTTTACCTGCAAGATTAGGATTGGAATACTGTAAGTCAGTAAAGCTTGTATATGCTTCTTTGACATAAAAATCATTCGCAATCTCATCAGGCATTGCATCAATCATCTTCTTTAGCGCTTCATAAGCATCATTATTTAAATACATGGCATATTTTAAACGATGAATATCTGACATTAAGACAAGATTATGAGGAACATAAGCACCTATATAAGTTTGATCACTTAAGGTAGTTAAAAGTGCTGAAGGATCAGGAATCAAGAACATATCTTGATTATTTGCCTGAGTCATAAGTGTTGTTAAACCATAACGAGAGTAATTAGCACATGCCTGTTTGAAGAATGAAAGAATCATTTTATCATTTAGTCCACGATTCTTTAATAATTCAATATAGTATTCTGTATCATCTACATAACTATAATCTTCATAAAGAGGTCTCATTTCATAATATATTTGTAGTTTACCAAAATCAAAGTTCTGATTATATAAATATCCAGTTTCTAAATCATGTTCTACAAGTTTCTTTGCTTGATCATAAGATGCACCTTTATAGGTACCAGTGAGTTTAGTTGCTAATTCATTGCCTGTTTGTAGAATAGATTTATTTGTAGAGTAACGCCCTGTTTTTTCCAGTAGTTCATAATATTGATAATATGGAAGATAGAAATCATCATATTTGATATATTTCATAAAATGGTAAAGAGGAATTCTGTTTTCTACAAGATATTTCTGTTCTTCTTTACTTAAATACTTTTCGATGATCATTCTATTATCGTTGTTGATGCCGTTGACACGATAGAATGGATCAAATCGGAGATTAATTGTATAAAATGAAACGATAAATAATGCAATGACTGTAATAAACAGATACTTGCGCTTATTTTCCATTAAATCACCTGCTCTCTAGTGTCAATTATATAGTATATCATGAAGAGTGTATAGATTATTCTTTATGTAGTACTTCATAGAGCTTTGCTGCAGTATTCTTAGGAATGACTGCTTCTAGTTCTTCCAGTGATGCTTCTTTCATCTTTTTAACACTCTTAAAATGATTAAGAAGTTTTTTCTTGCGTGCTTCCCCTATTCCTTCTACTTCATCTAATATAGAACTAAATAAGGATTTAGAGCGTACCTGACGGTGGAATGAAATAGCATAACGGTGCACTTCATCCTGCATACGCGTTAATAAGAAAAATAAAGGACTCTTTGTATCAATAGGAACCTGATTTCCATCTTCATCTAACAACATTGCGGTAGAATGTTTATCATCCTTGGATAAACCACATATATGTACAGAGAGATTTAAGCTGTCTATCACTTCTTTGGCGACTTTGATCTGTCCTAGTCCACCATCGACAATAATGAGATCAGCCATTTCTTTTTGTTCCATAAGTAAGCGATAATAACGTCTATAGATGACTTCCTTCATACTAGCATAATCATCAGGACCTTCTACTGTCTTGATCTTATATTTACGATAATCTTTTTTAGATGGCACACCATCTTTATATACAACCATACCGGCGACTGCATAAGCACCCTGAATATTAGAGTTATCGTATAATTCAATCGTATGTGGTGTATCAATACCTAGTTTTTGACCTAATTCAATGATAGGAAGAATTGTTTTTTCATCTGTCTTCTCTTTTAATAAAAATTTCTTTTCTAATGCTTCTTTCGCATTCTTATTAGCCATTTCTACTAAAGATTTCTTATCTCCTCTTTGTGGCTGAAGAACATGACAGGATAATATTTCAGTTAATAGTTCTAAATCAACATCCTGAGGAATAAGCAGTTCGTAAGGTTCTGGATGAGTTTGATAATAAGTAACTAAGAAACGAATGAGATCTTCTTCAAAATCTTCTCCTACTGGTTCTAAATTAAAATCATGATAGAGAAGTTTACCTTCACGCATAAAGAAGAGCTGAATACTAATATAGCCTTTATCAATAAAATAGCCTAAGATATCTCTATCTTTATAGTCTCCAAATTGGACATTTTGTTTAGCTGTGACATATTCTATAGAGCGAATGAGATCACGATATTCTTTCGCAAGTTCAAATTGAAGATTTTCGCTAGCTGTCATCATCTTTTCAGTGAGTTCATCTATTTTAGATTTGGTATTACCATGTATAAAGGAAATTAGTTCTTTTCTAATTTCATCATATTGGCTCTTATCAACTTCATTAATACATGGACCTAGACATTGATGTAAAGAATAATATAAGCATGGTTTATCTGGTACATGATTACATTTTCTTAGTGGGTAAAGCTTATTTAATAATTTAAAAGTATTTCTAGCAGCAGTGGCATCGGGATAAGGACCAAAGTATTTATTCTTTTTGTTTTTAGTTTTTCTTACTATTTTAAGTCTTGGATGGGTTTCATCAGTGAGTTCAATATAAGGATAATAAGTATTATCCATGAACATGATGTTGTATTCAGGTGTATAGTCTTTAATGAGGTTAATTTCAAGTAATAATGCTTCTTTCTCGCTGCCTGTCACAATATAGTCAAAGTCCCATATATGATCGACTAATTTTGTGGTTTTATAGTTATGTGCTCCTGTAAAATAAGAAGAGACGCGATTTTTAAGTTTTCGCGCCTTTCCTACATAAATAACTTTTCCGTCTGTATTCTTCATTAAGTAACAGCCAGGAGACATAGGAAGCAAAGAAAGCTTCTTTTTAATATAGTCTAGATTCTTATTCAAAGCTAACTACCGTTACACCTAAACCACCCTCATTTGGTCCACCATCACGATATTCTTTGACATATGATAAATGGTCTAGCTTCTTTCTTATACCATTACGTAAAATACCTTTACCCATACCATGAACAATACGTACTGAAGGATAACCTAGTAATAAAGCGTCATCTAAAAACTTTTCTACAATATTCATCGCTTCTTCATAACGCATACCAATGACATTGACTTCATAATGTCCTGTCTTCTTCATATGCTGTCTTATGCCTGCTTTTTTAACCTTCTGAGGCTTAGAAGCACTATGCATGAATGTTACATCAGTATCCTTAACACGAGCCTGGAGACCATCTAAATCAACTAGCAATTCATGTTTCTTAACTTCTAGGACATCCCCTTCTCTATTCATTTTATCAAGTTTAACATGATCACCCTTTTTAAAGACATGATCCTGTACCTTGACTACTTCTTTCTTTTCATATTTCTGCTGGTCTAATGCATGTTTTGCTGCAGTCACCTGATGAGGCTTTAAAGCACCCTGATTCATAATATCTTTAGTCAATTCATCAATTGTTTTCTTAGCTTCTTCAAGCATCTTATTAGCTTCCTGCTGTGCCTCTTCTACAATACGATCTTTTTGTTTTGTGGCAACAGATAGCTGATGTTCATAACGATTATGAAGCTTTTCATTGTCTGCAAGTAATGTATTGATTCTTTCTTCTTTTTCATCCAATTCAGCACTCTGTTTAGTAAGCTTCTCGGTTAGCTTTTCTGCTTCACTCATGCGTTCTTCTTTATTATGTAAAGCTTGATCAATAATCTCGTGATCAAGACCTAAAGAAGCGGCAATCTCAAAGGCATAAGATGAACCAATAGAATGAAGCTTTAATCTATATGTAGGACGCATTGTTTCTACATCAAATCCAACTGATGCCAGAGTAATATCATCTCTTGACTGCCCATAGCTCTTAAGTTCTCCATAGTGGGTAGATGCAATAATACGGCAGTCACGTCTTAATAAAGTATCCAGAATAGCTTCTCCTAGACAAGCCCCTTCTTGTGGATCTGTACCAGAACCAATTTCATCAATAAGAATCAAAGAACGACATGTCGCATGTTTTAAGATATAAATAAGCTTTTTCATATGTGATGAATAAGTAGAAAGTGACTGTTCAATAGACTGTTCATCACCAATATCAGTATAGACTGCATCAAAGAATGGAATAGAAGCTGAAATAGCTGGTACGGCTAAACCACTAATAGCCATTAATGAAAGTAAACCAGCTGTTTTTAAAGCAACAGTTTTACCACCGGTATTAGAACCAGTAATCATCAACATCTTACCATCAATAATAATATCATTAGGTACAATTCTTTTTTGATCAATAAGCGGGTGTCTAGCCTGTTTTAAAGAAAGAATACCTGATTCATTGATATCAGGTTTAATACAATCATAATCACATCCAAAATGTGCTTTCGCAAATATAAAATCTAGTTCAGACATGAGCTCCTGATCAAAATAGAATCTTGTGTAGTTGTACTTAACACGTCTTGTAAGGCTCTGTAAGATTTTATTGATTTCAGTCTGTTCCTGACTCTTTAATTCATTAAGTTCATTGTTCATAACAACAACACTTTCTGGTTCAATAAAGAATGTCTGACCAGAGGCACTTGTAGCATGTACTAAGCCTTTAATTTCATTTTTATGAGGTGCTTTAACTGCAAGAACTAAACGGTCATTCTTGCTAGAGAGAGTATCCATACTTAATGAGTTCTTTTCACTCTTTAAGTATCCTTCCATAGAATGACGAATACGTCCTTCTAATGCATGCATGCTTTTTCTAATACGATAAAGTGTTTCACTGGCATGATCACTGATAGAGCCATCGGGCATAATACATCTATTGATTTCTATATGTAATCCATTATCCCCTTCTAAGCCTTCTACTAAGTCTTTTAAGAGAATAATTTCTCCTTCATAAGCATTAAAGTAAGAAGTTACCTGAAAGATATTTTCTAACATCTGATCAATAGCCATAAGCTCTTCAGGTGCTAAAATACCATCCATCTTCGCTTTTGCAAGATATGCACTGATATCATGAAATGGCGCAAGAGGTAAAGTACCCATAATACGATGAATAGTCATGGCTTCTTCTAAACGGTTCTGTTCTTCATTTAAATCAGCCAGATTATCATACATTTCTAATTGTAATATTTTCTTTTTTGCAATCTCTGTACGGCAGCTGCCTGCAATACTATTTAGAATTCTTGGAAATTCTAATACTTTATAACTATCTAACATTTTATTCACTTCCCATATTATTTAATATTGTATTCTTTTCTGTTTCTGTATAAGGTGTTTTATTTAATAAGGAGATAAATTGAAGTTTTTCTTCATGAGGTATAATGACCTGCTGTTTCATCAAAGCAGGGCCTAATTGTGTATAGACAAACTGTGTTGCATCATGCTCATCTAGTATTCCATGATCATAGGCATGATTATTAGCAATAATCATCTTCTTTAATATATCTTTATCTTCTAATTGAAGTGTATGCTGTCCCTTTAATAAGCTTCCATAAGCACTTGCTTCATTGATTGCTTTTTGTGAGATAATTGGTACATCTTCTATGATTAAATGTCCTATTTTAGAATTAATTAAGATATCAGGTCCAAAGAAGGGAATAATAACCATCATCATGACCATAAAGGAGATAAATACACCCTTTAATGCGTGAACCAACGCACCTAATAAATGATTGACAAAAGCAGTGAGTGCAAAATGATCAGTCAATTGATTGACTAAAGGTTTAATAAGAACGCCTATGAGTCTGCGGATCACTTCTAGAACAACAAACATGATAATAAAGACTATCAACATATTTATAACTGAACCACCTAATTGTGATAAAGGATCATCTACCGGCTTATAAATCTGGATGATAGAAGAAATAGTTTCTACATTAAAATAGATAAAAAGCATCATGATGATAAAGCTTAATAAATCATATAATGTAGAGAAAAAACCTTTGGAATATCCACTAAAAAACATATATAACAAAAAAGCGATAAGAATCAAATCAAGAAAACTCATAACACTTACCTCCTTGACGTTGTCGGTTCTCAATTATAACAAATGAAATTTATACTGTCAAAAAAATGAAATTTATGATAAAATAAAACATGTGAGGTGAATATAGTGGAGCCAATTAAATTTTTGATTAATGAAAACATTTTAAACAAGATGAAGAAGTTTTATGACAGTCAGATGGTTCCATTCGAAAGCGAGAACCTTCTTTTAAAAGCTCATGCTATTGGCTGTGACATCGAAGTGACATCGAATTATGAAGCAAGCTTTTTAGGACAGAATGCGGTGCATGAAGCAAAGCATTGGTCTAGAAGTTTAGCAAAAAAGATTGAGCAGGAAAAGAATTCAGATCACTTATGTATGCATCCACATATTGGTGCTGCAGAAACAGGATCTGCTGATTTTCTTGGGCCGCTTTGTGTCGTTGCATGCTATGCCGATGATGAAGCACTTGAGATCATTAAAAACCTGCATATTGATAATATCGATGATTTGTCTAATCAGGAAATTATCAATTACGCTAAACTATTAAAAGGACATCTCATTTCATCACTACTAGTACTAGATAACTCACATTATAATAAGATGATTGATAGTGGAATCAACCAGGCAAACATTCGTGCACGCCTATTTAACCAGGCTGTTGTGAATGTTCTTCAGAAAGTGAAGAAGAGTGTTGAATTCAAAGTTATTGATCAATTCGTTTCACCTAAGACTTATTATAATTATTTAAAGAGTGAAGTTATTGTCGTAAAAGATATGATTTTTGAAACCAATGCTGATGAACAGTATTTAGCAGTATTAGCTGCAGAAATCATTTCTCGTTATGCATATCTACAATATTTTGCTAGTATGACAAAGAGTTTAAAGATGAACCTTGCTAGAGGGGCCGGCACTAATGCCGAAATCGTGGCTGTTAAACTTGCGCACAAGTATGGTGATAAGATTCTTACTAAAGTATGTAAGTTGAATTTCACTAATATGAAGAGAGTTAAGGGAGCATTAAAGAAATTAAAAGAAGGCCTATAGTCCTTCTTCTTCATCTAGAGAATCATTATTGATTCTCTTTTTTTATTTCTACTTCAAATGCAGGAACTTTACGATAAGAAACACCAGCTACATCTAACATACGTTTAGCTGCTCTATCACTTTCTGTTCCTTTATATTTTTCATCTTCATAGACAATTTCTTTAATACCACTCTGAATGATTGCTTTAGTACATTCATGACATGGGAATAAAGAAACATAAATACGACAACCCTGCAACTTCTGAGTACAGTTAAGTATTGCGTTTAATTCAGCATGTACAACATAAGGATACTTTGTATCATATAAAGCCCCTTCTCTTACAGTCCATGGGAACTTATCATCTTCACATCCTCTTGGAAGACCATTGTATCCTACCCCTACTATACGATTATCACTGTTTACTATACATGCACCTACCTGTGTATTAGGATCTTTAGAACGATAAGCAGAGAGTTTAGCCACTCCCATGAAATATTGATCCCATGTAATGATCTGCTTATCCATTGTATTCTCCTCCTAGTTCTTTGATCTTTTTTTCAAAGAAATCAGGTAAAGGTGCTTCAAAATACATATGTTCATTGGTTCTAGGATGTACAAACCCTAATACTTTAGCATGTAGATACTGTCCATGTGTGTTATCATCATTTCTAAAGCCATATTGAGGATCACCATAAACTGGATGACCAATATATTGCATATGAACACGGATCTGGTGTGTTCTACCTGTTTCTAGACGACATTCAATAAGTGTCATATCATCATAACGTTCTAATACTTTAAAGTTAGTGATTGCATCCTTGGCATTCTTACTAGTGACAGCCATCTTCTTACGATCCTTGCTACCACGTCCAATAGGTGCTTCAATACGACCTACGTTATGATTAATAACACCATGAACGAGTGCTACATAACGACGTACAACTGAATGTTCTTCTAATTGCTTAGATAATGAACGATGGGCATTATCATTTTTTGCGACCATTAATAAACCACTTGTTTCCTTATCAATACGATGTACAATACCAGGACGGGTAATACCATTTATTGCTGATAAATCATGACAATGATAGAGTAATGCATTTACAAGTGTTCCTGAATAAATACCTGCTGATGGATGAACAATCATACCTGTAGGTTTATTGACGACAATGACATCTTCATCTTCATAAACAATATCTAATGGGATATTTTCAGGGTTAATTTCAGTACTTTGAGGATCAGGTAAAGTGACCTGGATGACATCCTCTTCTTCTACCTTATAGTTAGCTTTTTCAACATTATCATTAACGATAACCTGTCCTGCTTTAATCCATTTCTGAATCTCAGTACGTGAACGATCAGGCATGTGATTTAAAATTACTTTATCTAAACGCAAGCCTTTTTCTTCTAATTCTGGTGTAATTGATTGTATTTCCATTGTTTATATTCTCCAATTCCTAAATCTAAGATGATTAATAAAACACCTATTACAACACCCATATCGGCAATATTGAAAATAGGAAAATCATAACCAAATACAAAGAAATCTAAAAAGTCTCTTACATAATGAAAAACAACACGATCATATAGATTTCCTAGCATACCACTAAATATAAGCACAGTTCCAAATCTTAATAAGACCTGGGATTTATCACTCTTGATAAAATAATAAATAAGCATAATACCAGCAATAATAGAAATCGCATAGAACATAAAGAAATGCCCTGAAAGCATACCCCATGCGGCACCTGTATTATGAATATAAGTGAAATAAAAAAAGTTTTTGATGACCTGATAGCTCTGGCCTAACTGCATTGATTCATTGACTACAAGTTTCGTTACTAAATCGCCACCTAATACAATTATAAATGTGATTAAGTACAAGAAACCGTATTTAAAATTTATTTTTTTCATTTAATCATCCTTTCCTCAACGATTATAGCATGTCTTTAAAAGATATAAAAGAAAAACAGGCGTAAGCCTGTTACATGCAATATAAGATGATGCATAGAAAGTGTAGAACACTACCAAGTAAGATCCATAGATGCCAGATACAGTGCATATAATGGATCTTTTCTTGTAATCCATAGAAGATTGTACCGATTGTATATGCCACACCCCCAGCAACTAATAAATAGATACCATTCATTCCAATAGTACCAGGAAGTAAATTAAACTTAAAGACAATACACCAGCCTAGAACTAAATAACATGCCATAGAGAATTTCTCAAACTTCTTGATGTCATAGGCATTCAATGCGATACCTAAAATAGTGACTGCCCATACAATTCCAAATAATACCCATGCCCAAAATGGATCGGCCTGTCTAACTGAACATAAAAGTACTGGTGTGTAGGTTCCTGCAATCAAGACAAAGATGCTGCAATGATCCATAATCTGGAATACTTTCTTTGCCTTCAAATGAGGAGATAAACCATGATAAATGGAACTCATTGTATATAAGAGTATCATAGAGACACCATAAACAATACCAGATGCAAGTCCATATCCATTATGATGTAAACATGAGAATATAATACATAATACAAGTGCTGCAACACCAAAGGCTGCCCCTACTATATGAGTCACCATATTAAATATTTCTTCACCACGTGTATAATCTGGAAGTACACGTTCATCTAATTTTGTACGTTTCATATCAATCACCTCTTGTACAGCAAGTTTAACATATCTATTATTTAATGTCAATACATCTAGTTTCTAAGTCTAGATGTTAACATTCATATGTATTCCATTGTTTAATGATACGATGAGACTCACATTCATATATTGTATTAAAGAGTGCTGTCTGATTTCTCCATAACTCTCTGTCTACATGAAAATGGCCGAAATACCAATGTGTATAGCTTGTTTTCTTTTGTATATCATTTAAATAAGTCGTTAGAGGAAATTCCTGATAGACATCACCTTTTATTCTATATTGTTTAATTGTAGAAAGGAAGTAGACTGTTTCATCAGGTGCAGTATGAGTTAAAATATAGTCTACCTGATTATTGACTTTTTCTAAATGTGTTAATCCATTCTCATATTCCTGCTTGCTTGGCATTTCTTGTGGCCACCAGGAAACATTCTCTTTACGTAATGGCTGATCAATAGAATAACCGCCACCAAAGGTAAAGAATGTCTTTCCTTCTATTGTATAGATTTCTCCACGCATTAAATGAATAAGGTTATGTCTGATTTTATGGACATGTCCCCCATTCCATGATTCTACTTGATAACTATTAAGTAGATTAAAGTTTTCATGATTCCCATCAATAAATAAAACAGTATAAGGCTGTTCACTAATAAAATCATAAAATGATTCTTCAGAAGAATACTTCTGTTGGAAAAAGCCGATTCCAAAATCACCACAGACTATAATTATATCCCCTTCTTTAAGTACAGGATCTATCTGCTCAAGCCATTTAAATTGATTTCCATGTGTATCACTTGTTATATAAATCATGTTCATCACCTCCTTATCATTATACATAAAAAAAGCCATCAATGAAGATGGCCTTTAAAATTCCACAGGTTCATATTCCTGTAGTTTTGCGAGATATCCTAACTTTGATAAAGCATCTTGTATTTCATCAAGTCTATCATCTGTTTCAGCACAGATAGTATGATAATGATATCCACTTGTAACTGTCATTAAAGAGATAGATTTCCCACATTTTAAATTATCTAGATATTTCTTTACATCTAAACGTGATGCGATATTAAGAGGTGCATGTACAATATGATAAGCTTTATGATAGACAAAGATATCTTTCACATAGCCACCTAAATCAACTATAGTATTTAACTCTTTTTCTATATCTGCATCTGTATGCTGCATTTTAAGAACTCTTTCTACCATTGCAGAGTGACGTATGATATATCCTTTATTAGTTGCTTCTATTACATGATTGTTAGCGCGAAGAAGTGCGACATCATTCACAATAACCTGACGTGAAACCTGAAGACGTTTCGCAAAATTAGAAGCAGAAATCGGTGTATCACTTTCCATCAGTTCTGTAAGGATGTAGTCCCTTCTTTCTTTACCAGTCATTTAGTCTCTCCCATTAATTGCATGAAGGTTCTTTAATGATAGATCTAGAATCTTTGCAGAATGTGTTAAAGCACCACTAGAAATGAAATCAACACTCATATCTTTCACTCTATTAATGTTTTCTGCAGTAACATTACCTGAAATTTCAATTTCAGCACGCTTATCAATATAATCAATAGACTGTTTTAATAATTCAGTACTCATATTATCTAACATGATAATATCAGCACCTGCAGCAACTGCTTCTTTCACCATATCAAATGTTTCTACTTCTACTTCAATCTTTCTTACTGATGGAGCGTAGTCTCTTGCCATTTGTACAGCTTTAGTGACGCTTCCTGCAGCACCAATATGATTATCCTTTAATAGAACACCATCTGTTAAGTTATATCTATGGTTGCTTCCTCCACCTACTTTAACAGCATACTTTTCAAAGATTCTGTTATTTGGAGTTGTCTTTCTTGTATCAAGTAACTTAATATCTGTATCTTCAAGAAGATCTGCCACCTTACGAGTATAAGTGGCAATACCTGACATTCTTTGTAAGTAGTTAAGAGCTGTTCTTTCACCTTCAAGAAGAGTTCTCATATCACCAGTGACTTTAGCCAATAATTCGCCTTTATGTACTTTATCACCATCATAAGCAAAGAAATGTACATCAACATCTTCATCTAATAATTTGAATGTTCTTTCAAAAATCTGAAGACCGGCAATAATACCATTTTCTTTACAAATCAATTCTACTTCACCTAACTGTGCAGTTCTCATAACACTGCATGTAGATACATCTTCACTTGTAATATCTTCACGAAGAGCTGAAAGGATTAGTGGGTCTACATTTAATTTTAAAGTTGTCTTATCAAACATACTTGGGGCCTCATACTTTCTTGTCATATCTTTTGCGGCTCTTTTAGCAAATACTAAACTTTCTAATAATGAGTTACTAGCAAGTCTATTCTTTCCATGAACACCATTACATGCTGTTTCTCCTACAGCGTATAAGTTAGGCATAGATGTTTTACTGTTTTCATTAACCTTTACACCACCCATGAAATAATGCTGGGCTGGTACGACTGGAATACATTCTTTAGTTACATCATAGCCTTTATCTAAGCAGTACTGAACAATATTAGGAAAATGTTCCTTTAGTTCCTTTTCACCAATAGGTCTTAAATCTTCTAAGACATAATCAGTACCATCTTTTTCCATCTGTTTCTTAATTGCATTAGAAACTACATCTCTAGGTAATAATTCATTAACGAAACGATTACCATTCTTATCATATAATAATGCACCTTCACCTCGGACACTTTCAGAAATAAGGAAACGTCTTTCATTATCTTCACTATAGAATGTTGTTGGATGAATCTGTACATAATCCAAATGTTCTGTTTCAATATTGTATTTCTTAGCAAAATCAATGGCATCACCAGTTAAATGACGGTAATTAGTAGAATTCTTATACTTACCACCAATACCACCAGTTGCAAGTACAACAAAGTCTGCATAGATATCATATTCTTCATCACCCTTGCGTACTTTACCACCAACACATTTACCATTCTTAACAATTAAATCAGTCAAAGTGACATATTCTTCAATAGTGATATTCTTTCTTGTTTTTACTTCTGCATAAAGCTTACTAGTGATTTCTTTACCAGTAATATCTTCATGATAAAGGATTCTGTTAGTAGAATGAGCACCTTCTCTTGTATATTTAAGGTTTCCTTCTTCATCTCTTGCAAAATCAGTACCATATGATAATAAATCATCAAGTACAGCACGAGAACTTCTAATCATTAATTCTACAGAAAGAGGATTATTTTCATAATGTCCAGCTCTTAGTGTATCTTTAAAGAAAGCATGATAATCACTTTCATCTTTAAACATACAAATACCACCCTGTGCAAGAAAGCTATCACTTTCTTCTACACATGATTTAGTAATCATATGAATATTAAGGTTTCCAGGTAATTTAAGGGCACAATATAATCCTGAACATCCAGTACCTACAATAAGAACATCTGTTTTTTTACTCATTTTTATTCATCTCCTATTTAGCAAGTTCAAGCATTCTTTCTAATGGTGCTTTTGCTTTATTCATAAATTCTTCATCTAAGAATACTTCATTCTCTCCAGTTTCTAATACATGAATAATCTTTTCCAAAGAATTGAGTTTCATATTAGGACATACCTGAGTTTTCACGACATTATAAAGCTTCTTATCAGGTGCTTGTTTTAAGATAGTGGCATAAACACCATCTACTGTACCAACGATAAATTCCTTTGCATTATTACCAACAATATAATCAATAATTCCTGATGTACTACCAATATAATTGGCTTCTTCTAATACTTCAGGTTTACATTCTGGATGTACTGCAACAAATGCATTAGGATGTTCCTTTTTCGCGTTTAATACATCTTCTTTAGTCATGATATGGTGTCTTGGACAGAAACCACTATTTAAGATAATATTCTTGTTTTTAACTTGAGTTGCCACATAGCTTCCTAAGTTTTGATCAGGTATAAAGAAAATATTTTTGTTAGGTAACTTATTAACAATCTTTACTGCATTTGAACTAGTAACACATACATCACTATAAGTCTTTATTTCTGCAGTAGAGTTGATATAGCAAACAACAGCTAAATCATCATACTTTTCTCTCATTTCTTTAATCTTTTCTATAGTGACCATATGTGCCATTGGACAATCTGCATGTGCATCTGGCATATATACATGCTTATTAGGGTTAAGTATCTTAGCACTTTCTCCCATGAATTCTACACCTGCAAATACAATCTTATCAGCATCTGTTTCTGTTGCTTTTTTTGCAAGATAGAATGAGTCACCAATGAAATCAGCCGCTGCCTGTACATCTGCATCCACATAATAGTGAGCTAATATAACAGCATTCTTCTCTTCTTTAAGTTGCTTGATTCTATTCATCATATCCATAATTTAATCCTCTTTTTCCAACTTTTCCTAAATTAAGCGCCTATCTCTTTTTACGCTGTGCATATGCTATCATTGTTGTTGACAGATGTCAAGACACATATGTTGACATTGTAAAAGAAATATGTTCAACAAATATTACAGTATGGTTATATGTAATAGATTACAGTTTTTTCATCATGGAAATATGCTCTTAATGCAAAAAAAGAGATTATAACAAGTCAGTTACAATCTCTTTAGATTTTTGATTATTCATGTTCTTCATATATGCTAATCAATAGTAGTATCATAGCTTTACTTATTTGCATAAATTTTCCAAATGGATTGATGAGAATTCCATCTATCTCTTTCCAATCAATCACTAATTTAAGAATTGAAAGTATTGATTGGTTGATCTGGACATTTCCACAAGAACCTTTATGCATCTCTTCTGTTGAAGTAAATACACCTAGCCACTCTATACCACTAGCATCTTTGACTGTTTCCATTTTAAGTTTAACATCATGATCAAGAGTAAATGTGTCACCAATGTTTATACTATTGATTTTTTCTTTTGATAAGAATGGATTCTTAGTAATATAAGGAACAATAAATTCTCCACCTTGATTCATTGCATTTATCATCATATTCATAAATAGTATCATACTTTCTTTATCATTATGAACATAATATTGTTCTATTGCTTTCTCAATCATCTGATTTGTATTTGGTGATTCATTATGATGGCTAACAGAACTATAAAATGCATCAACAACATCTCTCATATCTTTATTGATACGATTTCTACATTCAGATATTAGTGTTTCAGGTACTCCAAAATAAGCTTCTGCAATACTTCCTGTAATAGCACCAAGTGTATCTGTATCACCACCTAGAGATACTGCATTTCTTATCGCATCTTCAAAGTCTCTTGCTTCAAGAAAAGCAATGATTGCCTCAGGGACAGTTTTTTGACAAGTTTCATCCATATGAAAGCTAGGACGGATTTCATCAAGTGTTCTATTTAAATCATAATGAAATTCATTTTCAATATACTTTTTGATTTCTTCTTTTGATGAACCATTTCTTGCCATAAATATCGCACTCGCAGTCGCCTCTGCACCCTTAATACCTTCTGGATGATTATGAGTTACATTTGCAGTTGCCTTTGCGACAGTTCTTGTTTTTTCAAGGGAATCATAAAGCCAGCCTACGGCAGATACTCTCATTGCAGAACCATTTCCAAAACTATTATAAGGCTCAGGATGACGTGCTGTTAACCAGCGTCTAAAATAACCTCCATATCCTGCACGCGGATATCTTCTACCCCATGATTGCATACTTGATATAACAGTATCATCAATTTCCTTGACTGTTGCATCCTGACCAACTTTAAGTAATGCCTCACATACTGCAAGAGTCATGACTGAATCATCTGTAAAATGAGATCTTCTACTAAATAATTTGAAATCCTTTGTTTTATCTCCTCTATCAAATTCAAATGGACTACCAATAATATCTCCTAAAATTGCACCATACATAATATATTCCTCCAATCTCTTTTTTTATTACACTATCAGTATAAGTGAAAGAGAGAAACTAATGGTCGCTTTGAAAGCGACATTTAAAAAACGTCGATACATGAAGTACCGACGTCAGTTATGCTCCAAGAGTTTCATTGGTATATTTGAACAATGTGATATTGAGTTCCATAATATCATAGTGTTTGTCTATGATTGCTTTTTGTACAATTAGATCTACTTTACTGCTTGGACTAAATGCCCAATCCGCTCTTGCAAGTAGATCTTTTGATTCCTCTAGATTAAGCTGTAATGCGATACATAATGCAAATACGGTTTTCTTTTTAGGATGATAATTCTTATTACATTGAATTTTAGAAAAAAGTTTTCTATCTAGATTTGCTCTTTTCCATACATCCTTATTATCTAGATGCGCTTTGTCTATGAGTTTAAATAATTTATCATGAAATGAAGGACCCATGTTTGTAAGCTGATCTTCTAAAGAAATATCAGGTAAAGATAGTGATGTCTCTTCATAAAACATTGACTCAAATGAAGAATGAAGACGTGCACTTCGATTACTTCTTACAGGATATTCTTTGATATGACTTTCTCTAACATAGTTTGCATCAATATAAGAGTCAATCTCTCCGACAATTTGGCTGGATAATTGAAAAGAGGTTTTATCAAATACAACTAAAATAATTTCTATTTCATGTTCTGTCAAAAACTGACTGAATACAGATACTGCAATGTGCAAAGCCTTATCTTTTGGAAATTCATAAACACCTGTTGAAATAAGAGGAAATGCGATACTTTGACATCCGAGTTCTACTGCTTTTTGTAGAGGTAGACGATAACATCTTTCTAGTATTTCAAGTTCATGATGATTTCCATCAATCCATACAGGTCCTACTGTATGAATAATATATTTTGCGTTGAGATTATAAGCTCCAGTAACTGCAATATCTCCTCTTTCAATAGGACCAATAGTCTTTCTTTCTGCAAGAAGCGCCTCTTTTCCTGCTGCTTCATATATCGCCAGATCTGTGCCACTGACACATTTAGGTTGTGGATTTGCTGTATTAACTATGATATCAGCTTCTACTTTTGTGATATCATTTCTTACTATCTTAAATGCCATAAAAGTTTCTCCTTATTTTCTTTACATTATAATTCATAAGATGTCTACCAATATACTTATAAGCGAATGTTTTAATGGTTGACATCTCTTGATGATGTTCTTTTAGTAACGTATCTGGACAATCATAGATACCAAAGTCTTGAGTAATTCCTTCACTTTGAATATAGGTATTATTTCTATTGAAGTCAATTATAGGGTGTTTGAAATTTTTCACTGCAATACCATAACCACAAAATGGACCAATACATTTAGCAAATCTATTCTGAAGTTGTTTAAGATATGCTTTGTCTAAAATAAATCCTTCTAGTTCGTACCATCGATTTTCAAGGTAAACTTCCACCCAACTGTGAAATATATTCTTAGGTGCACTATGATATACAATACCTGTCATAGCTCCTTTTTGCAGTTTCTTATTAATAGTAAAGCCATGTATTCTACATGGAATATCACAGGCACGTAGCAATGCCATAAATAGAATTCCTTTAGTATTACATTGACCATAGCCATCGGCTAGTACTTTTGAAGCAGGTATATAATCATCACTATTATAGCCAAATAAGATCTCATCTCTTACATAATTATAGATTGATTGTATTCTGTTAAATTCATCCATTTCTTTCCATTGTTTATCGTAAATAAGTTTTTGAATGGTAGGATGAGAATAATCTAGCATGTGTGTTTCTTTGAGATATTCCATCATTATAATGCTCCTCCATTAATATAGATTATATCATTGTACTATGTGATTTAAAAAAGATTGTAACCTAGGAGTCACAATCTTTAGTTTCTGTAGGACTAAATATAAGTTCTTCCGCAATCGTAGTTGATTTCACTCTCATTAAGCTATCATAGATATTTGATTTACCAAGCAAGTTTATTCCACCGTGCCATACGATTTCTTGATCAATAACCGCAAAATAAGAATCTAAATCAGGATATACTTCTACAAATACTCCATTACCATATAATAAGTCTATGAAATTATTTGTATAAGGGTCATCTGTCTGTTTGGTGAATACATTGACTGAAACACCCTTTTCTTGTCTATCTTTAATTAAATCAATAAAAGATAATACTTTCTTTTCATTTAATTGAGGACTAGAGATAATGATGCTTTTATTTGATTCATGGATATCTTGTCTAAATACTTCTAAATAATCATTATAATTGTAAATGTGATTCACGTTTTGTTTATTGTCTACAAGATCAGTAATCACATCAAAACCAATCTTTCTATAAGCAGATAAGCGTTTCTTATACATATTATTAAAATAATGAATATGAGAATCTACATAATCATAGACAATCGCACTTTCTTTATACTTGTAATCTCTATTGATTCTTCCTAAGAACTGATCAACTAAAGGTTCACCAGAAACAGGAGAAGTTAAAAATAGTGTATCGAGTCTAGGTACATTGAATCCTTCACCCACTGATTGAGATGTCGCAACAAGTATAAAAGGTTCATCATGAGAAAGTGCTAGTATTGTTTTCCTTACTTCTTCATTTTCTTTTAATGTATGATCACCATAGATAAGATATGTATGATCTAAGACATCTTTTTTTAGTGCTTCATATAATAATTTAGCATGTTCTTTATAGCGTGTTAATACGATAGGTGTTCTATTTTCTTCAATACACTTCTTGATATCAGAAATAATCATATTATTTCTATTTTTATTTTTAGAGATAAATGCATACGCACTATTAAGATCATTTTTACTATCACCTAACGCTATTATTCTTGTGAATCGTGGATAGACATAATGATCAATAGTTTGTTTTTTTATTCTCTCTCGACTTGTATATTGATGTCTAATTGGACCTAACTGCATATAGACTTTCTTTTCAAGTCTGTCTATTCTCTTATCGTTCGCAGAAACACCATAGATATATTTAGAATTAATTTGGCGTAATACATTTTCAAATACATGAGAGGCTCCATGATGGCATTCATCCACTATCACCATGCCGTACTCATGATTCAAACGACAGTTACCTTCATTGTCATAAATAGAGTTGACTGATACAATATCTATGATTCCAGTTAAGGTATTCTTACTTCCATGTAATACACCTATGAGATCTTTTCTTTGTTTTTCTTTACCTAATTTCGTTTTATATACAGGGAGGTTTTCATTTATTTCTAAAAAGTGATGTAATTCATCCACCCATTGATTTATAAGTGAAACACTCTGCATAATAATGAGTGTATTCACTTTTCTTTGAGAAATCAAATAACTAGAGACAACAGTCTTACCAAATGCAGTCGCTGCATTTAAAACACCATTGTCATAATTTAATAAATCAGATGCAGCAGTCAGCTGTTCATCTCTTAATTTTCCAGTAAATGAAACATTAATAGGTTTTCCCTTTTCTCTCTTATCAACAATTTCATATTCAATATTTGATGAATGGCACTTATTAAGGAGCGTTTCTAATAATCCTCTTGGGATTTTTATATAGTCGTTTATGTCTTCCCCTAAATAGATAACTCTTGGCTGATTCCAATTGGAATAGCCTAAATTGTGATTCTTATAGAAAACAGGATTATCAAAAGCTGCTAAGCGCCTGATCTGGTTTTGAATGCGTGGCTTAAGATTAAGTGTATCTACATATATGCCATCTGCAAGGACAATAGAGAGTTTCTCTATGACATCTTCACTATGAAAGTTTTCATCCTTTTTCCAGGGTTTCACTCTTTTACCTTGATCTGCAATTATAAGAAGACTTTGAGGTATTAGAAGTTCTTCTTTCCACTTATAAATATATTCTTCTATTTCGTTTTTAGTTAATTTATGAACCTTACTTAGTAATTTCCATTGATCATAATAAGCATTCCAGTTTCCATCCACAAAAACACTATTGCCTTGTCTTAATGCCTGTCCTTGAAGTGGTAATGCGACTAAATTACCTAAGCCATCGCTATGGTCCTGAGTTGGGAACATACGATCATAATACCTAAATGATTTCAGATTAATAGATTGTGCACCCTTCTCAATGAGTAGTAATCCAAATTCTCTTGCAAGGGATGCAGGGATAAATTCTTTAAAGAGAATCCAGGCATGTGCACCACGACCCGAACGTGAACGTTCTATTAATACATCAATGCCATTTTCATTACATATTTTTCTAATTGCATCAATTTCATCTTTCCAGTCATTTTTTTCACTATTCTCTTCATCATGATTATCAAAATCAAATACAAGTAGTTTACATGTATCATCTTCTAATAAAGGATAGAGTCCAATGACATCTGTACAATTGTCTTTATAGCCTAATAAATGTTTTTTTCCCGCTTCTCTATCTAATGCTTTCCACTCTCTATATGGGCATTCTTGACAAGACATCTTCTTTTTATTTTGTTTAGGACAATGATCCTTCCATCTATTAAGACATTGTGGAAAATATCCTCCTTTAGAACCTCTTAATGCGTATACATCCCTTCTACCTTGAAATAAAGTAAGAAAGTAAGCTGCAAGTTTATCAGTAATATAAGTATCTTTGATATATGCACCCTCATCTGTAGATTCATTTGTCATTTCTTCTTTTGATTCATTAAATGTGATATTAGATTTTTTTAGTAGTTTTTTTAATTCTTGATTTTCTTCCTGGAGATCTCTAATCATCTTTCTTAATGATTCCAAGTTTTGTCCTTCTAGATTCATTGTATGTCTCCTTAACTATTATTTATTATATTATAAAAGGAATAGTCAACTACCCACGACCTAAAGGTCATGGGCTTGTAACTGCCCAGTCGTACTAAC
>ERZ827496.604-NODE-604-length-49601-cov-39.806927_pt1 | contig 49601 bp, 41 predicted proteins | sample MGYA00519769_ERZ827496 | MGnify/ENA primary metagenome ERZ827496 (study PRJEB31778, sample SAMEA3449327) | human gut metagenome | biome: human gut; feature: human-associated habitat; material: faeces | place: United Kingdom | collected 2010/2012 ...
CATTCACAATTCGGCAACATTGCATAATCTATCCCCAGGAATTTTCCACTGAACCCAAAATAAGGGAATGACGTACAGTTTCTCCATAACTGGATGTATCAGGAATTTAATATCCGGTGGCGCATTTCATGCATGGTTTAAGACCTCCTGCTTGTGCTTTCTCGCGAGTGGTTCGTTTAGTTTCTTTTGCCAGTGATAAACTACTGCAACCTTCATAATGGTATTTGCTCCCCGACTTAGTGAAAAACACATCACCATTCACGTCGGTTTCAACATTGACAAAGTTGTCTTTACTTCCGTCACTACCACTTTCATGGTGCGATTCCCCCCATGTTTTTTTTGAGCAGATTTGTTGTGCGCCGAATGTTACCCCTATGCCGAGGATAAAGCCTAAGAGTCCACACGCCAGAGTGTTGCCTTTAAACGGATTTTTCATATTTGATATGTTTTATTTGTAGTATTAAGAATTTGTATTATTATCGTTTAGTAATTCATTGATTTTCCGTTGTGATTCTTAAAATGAGATATATCCCAAGCTTCTTAAATAACCTTCGGTATCTTCAATCTCTTCATCATCCATTTGTTCTTCGTCATTTATTTTCCATTTTAATGAATGAAGACATTCCTGGATTTCTTCACTTGACATCTTTTATAATTGTTCAAAAAGTTGATTCTTCATATATCTATAAATATCTTTTCCACCACAACTATACACCTTTTTTCTAATTGTCAGGTATTTATCAATAAAGAAATATCAAATTAGATATGAGAAAGAAACATACTATAATACTTAATAAACAATATTGCAAATTCACTAAAAAACCAGTCTATTGCACAACTTTTCAGTATATATTCTTAAATTTTAATTCAACCAGCGAATTGATAATAATTGTGGGGTGGAAAAAAATGTGGGGTGTGGGGTGTGGGATTGGGGGAAATGGTGTATATTTGTATGATGCAATAACATTTCTAAAAAAGTCAGGCCTATGTATATATTTGGAGATAAGGAAGCCAGCGACCAGCAGGTGAATGATGCTTTTTGGCAGTCGATGAAACAACGCTTGGAGTGGTGCAAGGGCGCAGTTGCTGAGCAGTTGAGCAAAACCGGTAGAAAGAAGTATTACCGTATGGATTATGATGTTGATTCTGAGGTTGAGTCGGTTTATGCGGCTTTCACTGATGAGGAGATTAGCATTATCAATCAGGTTGTGGCAGATATTAACAGCGAATGTCAGGACGAAGATGAAAAATGTGAGGCGTTTACTGAAATTGCCTCTTCGAGTGATGTTGACTTTTATCGTTTTGTTCCAGAAGAGGATATGTGCAAGGAGTATGCTCCTACCATTATGTGGGTTGATGTTGACGACGTTAAATACTGTTGCGGGTTCACTGCGTTTCGCGCCGCGGTGGGCGATGAGGAATTCCAAGCAGCTCCTTTGGTTGTGGAACTTCTTGACAATGAATATGCTGATTTGTTGGCGACTGTGCTGTTTTGCAAGCAGTTGTCGTTCGACGATATGCAATTCATATTCCCCGATATCTACCAGAAGGTGATGAGATGTGCGTATGTTCCGCATAAACACACAGCGGTGATGATGACGGAACTGAACGAGGCGTGTGAAGCGATTTATGCCGGCACAAAAGAGGATGATATGCCACCTTCGCTATTGGAAAACTCGCCATTTTCCTTTATTATTTGGAACCAAATCTTAAGCGATGAAAATATGAAAGCCGACGACCCTGTTCTTTTCGAAATCTTCAGGCGGTCGGTGATCTGCTAAGCCATATATACAACAAAAAGGCTGGAACTCATAAGGGTTCCAGCCTTTTCGTGTGGTTATTAGGCAATTGCATTCATTTGAGGCATTGCTGGTGGGAAGTCGCCGTTATTTGGTGATGGGGCGGTTGGTGGTGCGGTTGCGCACGTTGGTGATGCGGGTGTGGCGGCGGTCGGGCGATGTGGTGAACAGTTTGCTCACGCTTGCATCTACTGTGGTGTTGTCGATGCTGTGGCTGTAGTCTTTCACATTGGGCACGCTCACGAGGGTGTTGTATTTTCCAAGTCGGCCTGTGAAGGTGGTGCCTGTGATTTGCAGGCGTTTGGGCGCGTTGATGTAGTAGCCGTGGTAGTCGCAACCGCCGATTGAAATTTGTGAATTGCTGATGCTGACCGATTCCATTTGCTCGAAAAGGCTCCAATCAACCCTTGCCGTTCCGTGGATATTGCACTGGTTGAGGCTGACGGAATAGAATTTCGCTCCGATTTTGCTGAACAGGTAGGCAAATGGGTTGGAAATGCGTCCTGCGCTTGAAGATGCTGCGCCGTTGATTTCGATGTCGGTGTTCACCAGTTCCACTTTCGGACTGGTGGCTTTGGTGGCAAGAGCGGCAAAGATGCTCATGATGCAGTAGGGGCTGCTGCCGTCGGTCTGCTTCTTGAGGTTGATATTCAACTTGCAGTTTTCAAAGCGCACACGGTCGGCACAGGTGCGCACCACGAAAGTGCTGTAGGTGTCGGTGAAGAAATTGAAGGTGGAGTTTTTAACGATAAACGTGTCGCCAACTTTGCCTTCCGCCGCATTCAGGGCGTAACTGTCCATACCGATGAGGTGGTATTTCCTGTTGATGGTGAAACTGCTGTTCTCAATGCGGTTGTTGTACGACTGGCTGGCGTAGGCAGGTTCCGCCTCTTGCTTTGGTCCGTAGAAAAGGTCGGTGAACGAAGCGCCACGCACCACCACATTGTGCGACAGGGTGGAGATGTCGATGGGCTGGAGCGCATAGTCGCCACTCACGTTTTCCACCACCACATTTTCGGCGTGCATACCTATTGGCTGGAAATAATGGTGCGAGAAAGTGCAGTTGGTGATTTTTGCGCCACTCACTTTGCCCACCTGGTTATAGTTGGTGCGCTTCATGCCGAGCACCACACCATTGAGCCGCATTTCAAAGTGGCAATCGTGCACATTGATGCCTGTGCAAGAGGTTTTTGGCGAACTGGTGTCGAAAATGATGCCTTCAGCCGCCAAACCGAGGTCTTTTGTGCCGTCGGTGCCGTAGTAGTAGCAGTTGTTAGCCCATTCGTATTTTCCGCCACGAGCCATGGAATATGCCACGCCGTTCACCTTGATAGCCTTCGCAGGGCTGCCCGAAATGTGGATGGCAGGGAAGTCGTGACATTCGTGATAGCCCACAAATCGCATATCGCTCACCTCGATGTTGCTACAGTCGATAAAGCGGATGCCACTAATCAGCGTGCCGCCGTGCATCGCCAAATTTTTACAACTCTCAATTCTGATAAAGGGTGGGGCATAGATTGCCGCCGATGGCTGATGCGCGGTGAAAAAACTGCCGTTCCATTCAAAATCCACATTAGTGCTACCACTAAGGAAAGTGGCAAGGCACGCCATAGCCTTGAAGTTGTCGGTGCCGGTGCGGTATTTGAGCGTTTGCCGAGGCATACCTTTGTAGGTCCAGTTGCTTTTGCTCAGCGTGCGCATATCTGCCTTGCAACCGAAGTTGGTGGCTTTCAGTTTGGAGTTGACGATATTGCCCGACAACCGACAGCCGTTGAAATACGTTTTGCCGTCGGGAACCACCACTTTCAGGTTGCGAGCCTTGATAGTGGCACCCGTGATGCGTCCGCCAGCGAAAATGATGGTAGAGCCATCGCCGATTTTGATATTGTTGGCTTTCAGTTCCTTAGTAATGCGGTAAGTGCCAGTACGCGTCATCGACGAAGCGTTCTTCACCACCGTAGTCTTGGCTGCGCCCATCGTGCAGATGCACAGAAGCAGCGCTAGCAAAAAGTATAATCTTTTCGTCATAATTCCATATTCGTTTAACCAAAAACAAAGTTACGAATAATAACGACATTCAGGGCATATTTTGCCTCATTTCGTAACAATTAAACCCAAATCGGTCATTAGGACTTGTGGTATTTCGGAGTTTTAGAAGAATGAATTTTGTTTGTCTTTTAATGAGTGATAGCGAGCTATTACGAATTAAAAACAAGCAAAAGGCATCTTATAAAAGCCGAAAGACCGCAAGAAGTAATCTGAAAAATCATTACACGGCCTAATGACTGATTTGGGTTAAAATAAGTGATGGCGCATCATTTTGACACGCCATCATCCATCTTAACCGACAATTTAAGTCTATTGCTTAATATGTTCTGCCCATTTCACAATTGGAGGCTCTGGAATTGCCCTTAGGAGTAAAAATGGACAAACTCGCAGAAGCCTCACGCAAATATGAGTATATGAACCAGTATTTAACCATTATGATTAAATGCCTGCATGATACTACATATCCGACAAGGCATCCACTGTCTGCCACATTCCTGACTCCTAATGAAATTTTCCAGATTTCCAATTGCCAAGAATGAGCGTCGAGTAAACGCTTTCTGCTTATAATTATACACAGCCTCTTCCACTTAGCCAGCTTTCGCTTTAGGCCTCTGTGATGTGGTCTGCGCTTTGACAAAGTTAGGAATTATATCTTGTGTGTGTAAATAGTTATGTCTTATTTTGCTTTTTCGCGATTAGTTGTTGTGGTTTGTGGCTTATTTTGTTGGGCGATTTTGAGGTTAATGGATTATATTGTAATTTTGGGGAAAAATATTTTAGATATGAAGAAGTTTGGATTTTTGATACTTGTGGCTGCCGCTTTTGCGTTGGTGGCATGTAATGAGAAGCCTAACAAGGGCGAGGCTGGCGACTATACGCTCTCGTGGGATTTGCAAACCGTGCTGACATCTGGCGGCACCGTCGATTCGGTGGTGATGGCTGTGAATGGCAAGCATGTGCAGACATTGACCGATGCGGCCGACGGCATCTATAAGTTTGAGGGCACTGCCGAAGATGGCGCTGTGGCAAAGGTCACTGCCTACATCAATCACTCGGAGTTTGTGGCAAATGTGCTGGCGGCATTGGAGGCTGGCACCATTAGTGTGGACAACGATACGCAGTGCGCGGTGGGCACACCCATCAACGACGATGTGCGTGGCATGGTTTCGTCGTTTTTGAACGATCAGGCGGCTTCGGCGCTTGCTTCCTACATCGCCGACAATGCCGCTGATTTGCGTGCGCTCTTGGTGTTGGGCAATGAGGCTGTGCGCAGTATGTCGGCCCCAACCGATATGCAGAAACTGTTTGAGCAGATGAGCCCAAAGTTGAAAAACTCGGCTTACGGCAAAGAAATTAAGGTGGCGATTGACAAAACGTGCAGCACGCTTGCCGGTGCGAAATTTGTGGATTTCGCAGCCACTTACAACGGCAAAACCCAGCGTTTGAGCGACTATGTGGGCAAGGGCAAACTGGTGGTGGCTGACTTTTGGGCAAGTTGGTGCGGGCCATGTAGAAAAGAGATTCCGAATTTAATCAACATACACGAGAAGTATGGCGACAAGGTGCTGGTGCTCGGCATTGCCACTTGGGACAACCCTGAAGACACTGAGAAAGCCATTGCAGAACTAAAGATTCCATATCCACAAATGCTCAACACGCAGAAGGCAGGCAGCGATGCCTATTCCATCACCGGCATTCCCGAAATCATCGTTTTCGCCCCCGACGGCACAATCCTTCACCGTGGTCTCCGCGGTCAAGAACTCGAAAACGCCGTAGTGGAATACCTCCAAACCCACCCATAAGGCAAGGCATACAGGAAAAAATGCAAAGATTTAATATAAAAACACAACCTATGGGTTGTGAAATTTTGAAAATATAATTATCTTTGCAGAAATAATAGTAAATGATGATGCGATTTGAAAAAATATTACCTAATGGAAGGCTTTGGGCCACGGTATATGAAGGAGAGGAAACGAATACCCTTGATGCTACATTCTCGCAATGGGAAGATGTGGCGTGGTTAAAGAGTTTTTTTGAAAATAATATATCAGACCTATCTTCTTATTTTCATATCACAGATGTCAATCAGGCAATATACGACACGTTAGATGACAATGAGAAGCTGCAATGCCTTATTTTAGATTTATCGCCTGAAGCAAATCTTGATGAATTGTTTCGTCCATTAAGCAATAGCCAAATTGGCGAAATTCTTTTAGGTAAAGAAAAGGCGCGTTTAAGGAACCGTCCAAAACATGCATCATGGTTAAGGATTTATGCAATAAAACTGTCTCCTGGCGTGTTTATCGTAACAGGGGGAGCAATTAAACTAACAGCAACAATGCAGGAAAGAGAACACACGCTCATGCAATTGACGCGAATGGAGAAAGTGCGAAATGTGCTTATTGAAGCAGATGTCGTAGATGATGCCGGATTTATGGAATTTGTTAATGAATAAATGTGTGTGACATGGAAAATAAACTTTTGGAATATTTGGAGAATCATCAGCCAGCCACCCCTTCAAATTGGAGGGAGAAAGCTGAGTGGCGAAGAGAAAATCGTGACTGGATTCGGCACAGTCAGGAAATAGCATTGGCAATGCTCAATAAAATGGACGAACTTAAAATGTCGCAAACCGCATTGGCAAAGCAACTGGGATGCAGTCAGCAGTATGTGTCAAAATTACTGAAAGGTGGAGAAAACCTTTCTTTGGAAACAATCAGCAAAATAGAGAAAGCGTTAAGCATCACTATCATTCAGCCTTTGTGTGGAGGGCAAACCGATAGCACCATTATGGGTGCAGCTGAACCAACAGAAGAATATAATCCCACATGTGATTCGGAATAAAGCCCTCTAAACGGCTTTCTTTGGAAGGGGAATAAAAAATTACAGCCTTGGCGCGGTGGCGTGCCAAGGCTGTGGATTTTTTTCGGGAGCAGCTCTTTTTGGGAGCGGCTTATTTTTTGTTTTGCTTCGACCAGCTGTCTTTCAAGCCGATGGTGCGGTTGAATACGAGCTTTTCAGCGGTGCTGTCTTGGTCGACGCAGAAGTAACCGATGCGCTGGAATTGGAACTTGTCGCCCTCCTTAGCGTTTTCAGCCAAGAACGGTTCAATCTTAGCGTTTTCAATCACCTTGAGCGATTCAGGGTTGAGCAAGTCGCGGAAATCGTGCTCGGTGTCGGCGCTTGGGTTCTCAACGGCGAACAGACGGTCGTAAACGCGCACTTCTGCATCTTTGCAGTGGCGAGCCGATACCCAGTGGAGCGTTCCCTTCACCTTGCGGTTAGCACCTTCCATACCGCTGAGGGTGTCGGGGTCGTAGGTGCATTGAATTTCGGTGATATTGCCGTCGGCATCTTTAGTGCAGCCAGTGCACATGATGATGTAGGCACCTTTCAAGCGCACCTCCTTGCCAGGAGTCATGCGGAAGAACTTCTTAGGAGCGTCTTCCATAAAGTCGTCGCGCTCGATGAAGATTTCGCGGCAGAAAGGCATCTGGTGAGTGCCAGCGTTTTCTTGCTCTGGGTTGTTGTCCATCTCCATCATCTCCACCTTGTCTTCAGGATAGTTGGTGATCACCACCTTCACAGGGTTGAGCACGGCGCACACACGGTTAGCCTTCTTGTTGAGGTCTTCACGAATTGAGTGTTCGAGAAGGCTGATGTCGTTGAGCGCTTCAAACTTGGTGTAGCCAATATTGTTGATGAAGTTTTTGATTGATTCAGGGGTGAAGCCACGACGGCGCAGGCCGCAGAGTGTAGGCATACGAGGGTCGTCCCAACCGTTTACCAAACCTTCCTTCACCAACTGGAGCAATTTGCGCTTACTCATCACGGTGTAGGTGAGGTTGAGGCGGTTAAACTCAATTTGTCGTGGGCAGTATTCGTCCACCTTGTCGCCAGCCAACTCCTTCACGAATTTCTCGTAAAGCGGACGGTGAGGCACAAATTCGAGGGTGCAGATAGAGTGTGTCACGCCCTCGAAGTAGTCGCTCTGACCGTGTGCGAAGTCGTACATAGGATACACCTTCCACTTGTCGCCGGTGCGCCAGTGTGGGGTCAATATAATGCGATAGATGATAGGGTCGCGGAAGTGCATGTTGTCGCTCGCCATATCTATTTTTGCGCGAAGCACATGGCTGCCTTCTGGAAATTCGCCAGCATTCATGCGAGTGAAGAGGTCGAGGTTTTCCTCCACAGAGCGGTTGCGGAACGGACTTTCCTGGCCAGGAGTGGTAGGAGTGCCCTTTTGAGCCGCAATTTGCTCGCTGGTTTGGTCGTCGACGTAAGCCTTGCCCTCCTTAATCAAGCGGATAGCGAAATCGTAGAGTTGCTGGAAATAGTCGCTTGCGTAGTACAGACGGTCGCCCCAGTCGTAACCCAGCCACTTAATGTCGCGCATAATGGCTTGCTCATATTCAGTGTCTTCTTTAGCAGGGTTGGTGTCGTCGAAACGCAAGTTGCAGGTGCCGCCAAACATTTCAGCCACCCCGAAGTCCATGCAGAAGGCCTTAGCGTGGCCAATGTGCAGGTATCCATTTGGTTCGGGTGGAAAACGAGTGCTAAGTCGTCCACCATTCTTGCCAGCTGCCAAGTCGTCGGCAACAATTTGCTGAACAAAGTTCAGGCTCTTTTTCTCTTCTTGTTCGTTGAGTTGAATGTTGTTTTCAGCCATATCTTATAGATGTTGAGATTGCTAATGATTTCAAATCGTAATGCGTGCGTATGTGCGCATGTGCATTATCAAACTGCAAAGTTAATAAAAAAATCAAAAAATTGAAAATCCCCCCTCTGTTCAATCCCCGTGCGTTGCTCGGCTTATTTCTTTTTTGTGCCGTCGCATTTGGGGTAGTCGGTGCAGCCCCAGAAAGTTTCGCCTTGGCGTGCTCCTTTCTTTATGGTGCGCAGACGCATGGGAGCACCGCATTTTGGACATTGGGGAGCATTATCTTTTTCTGCCTTTTCTTTCACAGTAGAGAGGCGCGCTTGTGTCATTTTTTCGGTAAATCCGCCTTCGTTTTTGAAATCCCCAAGGCGTTTGTTGATTTGAGCCGTGAGCAATTGCTTCACGCGTTCGCACAAAACCACAATCACACATGCCGAGTGAATGGAATCGTCTGTGCGCAGCAATGTGGCGAACCGGGCATATTCGGCAAGGAGATATTCGCTGATTTCTGCCAGATAATTTTGAGTAAGGGTGGGCGCATCGTTAAATTGGTGGTTACGCACCTGCGTATAGCGCTGGTCATCGGTATGCCACATTGAAGCCCCATGACGCATCAGCCAGTTGAGGAAATCGCCTTCCAGTTCGCTGACACTGGCGCGTGCCACATCAAGCAATCGCAACTCCGTCTCGTAGCTTGTTTGATGTCGCGATGAGCCTTCAGCAATGTTGGCTGGCACGGTGCGGGCTGCCATTTCCATTTGGTCGCGAAGTCGGCCGCAGGGATCCACCTTGTAGTCGACGAACCGTCTACAGAAACTTTGGGTGGCAAGTTGCAGAATGTTGCCAAGGCGCCAAGTGAGGAGCCGCATATAGCCATTCACAGAGTGGATTTGAATCATTTTTTTGGGGTTTTGGTTGGGGATTAGTAATTTTTTTTCGAAATTCGAAATCTCGAAATCTCGAATTTTCGAAATTCGAAATTTCGAAGAATCAAGATTTCGATATTATTTATTCTTTGCTTTGGTAGGGGGTGGGGTGGTCGGCTGCCATTTTGCTTTGGGGCGCGATGCTGAATAAGCCCTCGTTGCCGTCGTCATACATCACCGGCTTTGGCTGGCTGAAGTTCGTGTCGTCGTCGGCCCAGTGGTCGCACTGGCGCATCACCGTTTCGAGTGCTTCTTCTGCGCCCTTTGGTGGATATTTGTATTTTTTCAGCAGTCGTTTAATCATCACGCGCATCTTCGCTCTTGCCGATTCCTTGTGGTTCCAGTCGATGGTGCGATTGCGGTGCAGCACCTCCGTCAGTTCCTTCGTCATCGCCAAAAATTCCTCGTCGCTGAACGCGCTTTTCACGCCCTCAGGCTTGCTCAGCGCATCGTAGAACGCCTTTTCCTCGTCATTCAGCCCAAGCTCATTGCCTTCCTGCTCCTCGGCTTTGATTTGTTGAGCCATCTTCAGCAGTTCCTCAATCACCTCTTGGTTGGTGAGCAGTCCTTTCAGGTAATTGCTCAATGCCATACTCAGCATGTCGCTGAATTTCTCGCTTTGCACCACATTCACGCTGTGTGAGCGCAATTTCTCTTTCAGCAATTTTGTGAGCAGTTCCACCGCCAGGTTTTTCTCCTTCATGTTGCGAATTTCAGCCATGAAAGCCTCGTCGAAAAGCGAAAAGTCGGTTTCGTGGTCGGCAAACAGATTGATAATGCCCTCGCTCTTCACGCTCTGACGCAGCAGCGCGCCAATGCGGTCGTTGATTTCCGCTTTCGTCACTTTTGCCCTGCCGCCGTCGAGTTTTGCCAAGAGCACACGCACCGTGTCGAACAGCGCCACTTCCAGTTTCTGCTCATTGGTGAGCAGTGAGCGGCACAGCGTGGTAGCATTGTGCAATCGGCGGCTGTGCTCCACAAATTCGGGACGGTCGGTTTCCTTCTTTTTGGGGTCGGCAAGGAAGTTGACCGCCATTTTTATGATGTCGGCTTTCACGGCATCGGTGCCGCTGAAGAAGTCGCCGTAATAGAAATTGTGTAGCTTGTCGCGGCATATCTCCACCTCCTCTTGCCAAGTCACCCTTGCCGTTCGGGCTATGTCGGGGTCGCCGAAGCGGTTACGGTCGCGCTGGGTGTAGGCGTTCATTGCCGATCGCAGTGCTTGCGCTATGCCTATGTAGTCCACAATCAAGCCGCCCTCTTTTTCGGGAAACACGCGGTTCACGCGCGCTATGGCTTGCATCAGGTTGTGGCCGCGCATCGGTTTGTAAACATACATGGTGGCAAGCGATGGCACGTCGAAGCCCGTGAGCCACATGTCGCGCACGATGGCTATCTTCATTTCGCTCTTGTCGTCCTTGAATTTGCGTGCCAGCTCTTCCTTGTATTTTTCGTTGCCTATGATGTCGGCCCATTCTTCTGGGTCTTTGTTGCTGCTGCTCATCACCACCTTCACCTTCTCGGTCCACTCGGGGCGCAGTTGCAGCATTTTTTTGTAGAGCTTGATGGCTATCGGGCGTGAGTAAGCCACAATCATCGCCTTGCCGGTGAGTTCTTGCGCACGGTTTTCTTCGTAGTGCTTGATGATGTCGCGCGCCAGCGAGTCGATGGTGTCGTCGTCGCCGAGCAGCACTTCCAGTCGGCTCAACTCTTGCTTGGCTTTGCGCAGCTGTGCCTCGGTGGCGCCTTCTGCCTCTAATGTGTCGAATTCGGCATCGAGTTTGGCGAGGGTTTCCTCGTCGAGTGAGAGGTTCACCACACGGTTTTCGTAATACACCGGCCGGGTGGCGCCGTCGTCCACCGCCTGACTCATGTCGTAGATGTCGATATAGTCGCCAAACACCTCTTGCGTGTCGCGGTCGCGGTCGCTGATGGGGGTGCCGGTGAAGCCGATAAACGAGGCGTGGGGCAGTGCTTCACGCATTTTCAGCGAAAAGCCTTTCTTCATCTTCTCGCTCTTTACGTCCCAGTGCTCATCGCCATATTGCGAGCGGTGCGCCTCGTCGGTCATCACTATGATGTTTTTGCGGTTGGAGAGTGCGCCATCGCCTTCTTCAAACTTTTGAATGGTGGTGAATATGATGCCGCCAGCCTTGCGGTCGCGCAGCAGCTGTTGCAGATGCTCGCGGCTCTCGGCGTTGACTGGCACTTGGCGCAGGAAGTCTTGGCAGCGGCAGAATTGGCCGTAGAGCTGGTTGTCGAGGTCTTTGCGGTCGGTCACCACCACAAGCGTACATTCGGCAAACTCCTGAATAAGCTGGTGGGCGAAGAATATCATCGAAAAACTCTTGCCCGAACCCTGCGTGTGCCAGAACACGCCTATTTTGCCGTCGCCATCCACGGCTTGGTGGGCGCGTGCCACGGCTTTCTCCACGGCGAAATATTGGTGATAGGCGGTGAGGATTTTTGATTGGGCACCGTCGTTGAGGTCGAAGCAAATGTAGTTTTTCAAAATGTCGATAAGGCGCTCTCGCATGAACATGCCCTTGAAGAAGGTGGCGTAGTCGGCTATCAACTTGGTTTCGTAGTTGCCGTCTTCCGACTTCCATTCCATGAATCGCTCAAATTTCGAGGTGATGGTGCCAGCCTTGCTTTGGGCAAGGTCGGATATCACGCAGAAGGCGTTGTAGCCAAATAGCGATGGGCACTTCTTCATATAGTTGCGTATCTGCAAATACGCATCTTCTATGGTCACATTCTCGTCGGAGGCGGTTTTCAGTTCCACCACCACCAGTGGCAGGCCGTTGATCATCACCACCATGTCGCAGCGGATTTTGCCTAATTCTTCCACGCTCCATTGATTCACGATGCGGAAGTCATTGGCAAGCGGCTGCTCGAAATCCACGAGCCGCAAGGTGGCGGTGCGGTTTTCGCCGTTTTCCAAATATGGCACGGCAAATCCATTCTGAAGCATTTCGGTGAAGCGTCGGTTGTCTTGAATGAGGGTGCCTTCGTTGAGGTTGGTCACCATTTTCAGCCCCTCGGCTAAAATATCAGCGCTCACTCGCTTGTTGAGTCGCTTCAGCGATGCCTCAAGCACTTCTCTATAGAAGGGCTCGCGGTAGTCGCGTTCCACATCGTAGCCGCACTCATAAGTGTAGCCCAACTCCTGAAAAAGTGCTATCAACGCTTTTTCGTAACTGCTTTCTATGAATTTGTCGCCAGCCATAATCAATTATAATTTAATTTCACCAGACATCAGCTTGGGAAGCAATGTGTCACGCAAAGCCGCAAGCCGCTGATTTTCAAAACACAGAGTGCTTATTTTACTATATATGCACTTTGTGTGTTCTTTATATTTTTGCAAAATGAATTTGGGAGGGTACACAATAAATAAATTTTGGACATTATTTTTGTTTATATGTTGTTGTGCTCCGCCAGTTTGTAAATTTAGTAATCTTTTAATGTTAACTTTGACTGTTGGATAAATAAATTCATAGGGCATATTGTCATTTTGTTTAATGCCAATAACAGATTGATTTGCGCAAGAATCAATTTCCAAAATACTAATTTGTCCTAAAGTCGCTCCTGTGATTGCAAGAACAGTTGTTTTTTTAGGCAACAACTTTGTTGAAGAATTATCTAATCCTTTTGATGTGATAAACTCAGAGGGGGTACAAATCCTAAATTTATTAACTTCTCCCGAATTAATCCATGCAATATCTCCATTCCAATATGATGATTCACTACGACTTGGAGTGCCACCCAAAACACATTCACAGTAATCCCCTAATTTTCCGACTTTCCAGCCTTGGGGGATAGGGCCTAATTCGGAATCAACGAAGGGTTGGTCTTTAAATGGGGTGAAATCTACAAACCATGATTTGAACAACGCTTCCGCTTGAGCCTCCAAATTAGCATTTATCTTATTATTGTTCTCAATCTTAGAATCCAAAGCAGATAAAATACCAACAATTTTATCTTGAACAGGTAGTGGTGGAACCTTTACTTCTAATTGTCGGAATGTGGTAGTGGCTCTTGCTAATGCAGGAACGCCTACCTGAGAAGCATTGGAAAGGATTTTATGCTGTCCCTCTCTTGTATGAAAATAATAAACGATGAATTCGGCTCTTGCTAATTCTGGTTTTAAATTAAAACGAAATTGACTTTGTGAAATAACATACCTTTCAAACAACGAATTATTAGGAATATACACTATTTGTCCGAGAGTACCACGGTGTGTCACAATAATATCCCCTCTATGAGCATTGCATTTTTTTAAAGAGTCTGCTTTTTCTTCAGAAACATAACCAAATGTATTTTCTTTGAGCGTAAATCCTTGTAGGTTAGACCCGTTTAGAACTGGAACACCGCTGTTAGTATATACACTTTTTTTGATGTCAGAACCAAATGGCCCCATAGATATTTCATTTATGAGTTCCTGCATCGTATATGTAGCCCACTTCATATTGTAATTAGATTTTGTAGCCGATGGTGGCGAGTTGTTTTACAATTTCATCTTCCAGTTCGTGGCCTTTTTTGAAAAGGTCGGAAAGTTCGGTGGTGAGGCGGTTCATTTTTTCTTCAAATGGCTCGCCGTCGTCTTCCTGGTCGGCAATTCCCACAAAGCGGCCGGGAGTGAGGATATAGTCTTGTTTGGCAATATCTTCGGTGGTGACCACTGCGCAGAAGCCCTTCTCATCGGCAAGTGTGCCGTTTTGGAACGCATGGAATGTGTCGGCTATTTTGGCAATGTCTTCCACAGGGCGGAGTTCGCGCACTTTTCGGCTCACCATTTCGCCCATGGAGCGGGCATCGATAAAGAGCGTTTTGCCCGGCTGCTTCTTCTCGCGCGAGAGAAACCACAGCGACACCGGTATGCCGGTGCTGTAGAACAACTGGTTGGGCAGCGCAATGATGCCTTCCACCAAGTCGGCTTCGATGATGGCTTTGCGAATGTCGCCTTCGGTGCCTGATTGGCTACTCAAAGCACCGTTGGCAAGCACTAGCCCGATTTTTCCTTTAGGCGAAAGGTGGTGAATCATGTGCTGCATCCAAGCAAAGTTGGCGTTGCCACTGGGTGGCACACCATACTGCCATCGCACATCACCTGTGAGCGCAGGCTGCCCCCAATCCGAGAGGTTGAACGGCGGGTTTGCCATGATGAAGTCGGCTTTGAGCGATGGGTGCTGGTCGTCGAAGAAAGTGTCGGCATACGATTTGCCCAAGTTGGCTTCAAGTCCACGGATAGCGATGTTCATGTGCGCCATCTTCCAAGTGGACGGGTTAGCCTCCTGGCCATAGATGCTGATGCGGCTCAAATCCCTCTGATGGCTGCTGATGAATTTGGCACTCTGCACAAACATGCCACCCGACCCACAGCAAGGGTCGTAAACACGCCCCTCGTAGGGCTGGAGAATCTCCACGATGGTGCGCACAATGCAGCTTGGGGTGTAGAATTCGCCAGCGTTCTTGCCCTCCATCGAGGCAAACTTCTGAAGGCAATATTCATAGGTGCGGCCCAGCAGGTCTTTCTCGTCGGCCGACGAGTGCATCTGAATGTTGGAAAACAGGTCCACCACATCGCCAAGGCGGCGCTTGTCGAGTTCGGGGCGCGCAAAATTCTTGGGCAGAATGCCCTTCAGGCGAGGGTTTTCCTGCTCAATGGCAAGCATGGCAGCGTCGATAGTGGTGCCCACCTGTGGTGTGTGGGCAGCAGCCGAAATCACGCTCCATCGCGCATTTTTAGGCACGAAAAACACATTGTCGGCAGTGTATTCGTCCTTGTCCTCCTCGTCGGCATATTCGTCGGCAGAGAGTTCGCTGAATTTCTCTTCAAATTTATCAGAAATATATTTAAGGAAAATAAGTCCCAAAACCACGCCCTCGTATTCAGAGGCATTGAGGTTGCCACGGAGCACATCGGCAGCTTTCCAAATCTTATCTTCAAATCCAATAGAAGTGGTATCTTTCTTCGCCATAATAGTGTAGTCAGTTATTGAGTGTATTTTTTTCGGGGGGTTAAGTTCATCAAAATGTAAAGTTACGCACTTTTTGCCTATTTCCCCACCATTTCTCCCCAAAAAATAGTTCCAAACCACGAATCCCACTTCGAATCCACAAAAAGTAAAGTTCCAAACCCCGAAAAGTAAAGCCCCAAACCCCGAAAAGTAAAGCCCCAAACCACGAATCCCCCGAATCTCACGAATATTTTTTGTTGAATCTCCCCATTTTGGCATTGAACGAACCCAACCAAACTCATATCTTCGCTCCAAAATCAAAACATCTAATTTCTAACCTCTAACCTCTAACCTCTAACCTCTAATTTCTAACCTCTAACCTCTAACCTCTAATTTCTAATTTCTAATTTCTAATTTCTCAAACGGTGTTTCAGGTGTTTCGGGTGTTTCAGGTGTTTCAGGTGTTTCAGGTGCTCCCTATTTGTGAAAATTTGTGTTAATTTGTGGCAGGTTTTTAACCCCCGAATCCCCCGAATAATTTTTGTTGAATCCGTTGAATCTGTGTGAGCCTTTGGAGCAAACCGGCGGCGAGCCTCCGTGAGATTTCCCACCCACAAAAAATCAGTGAGATCCGTGGGATCCGTGTGAGCCAAGGAGATAGGCAAGAATTAGCCTTTTTTTGGGGAATTATTTGCAGTTTGCGGTAGGTTTGATTAATTTTGTATGATAAAATTACTATTATGGACAACAAGGAACTTTTGGAAAAGGTTTCAGAAAATCTGGGACGAAGTAAAGGCGATGTGGCTAAACTGATGGAGGCATTCGCAGAAGTGGTGAAAACTCGCTGCGGTGCGCTCGACAGCGTGGCTATACCGGGTTTCGGAAATTTTGAGGCTAAAAAGAAGAACGAACGTGTGGTGGTAAACCCCAGTAATGGAAAGCGTATGCTCGTTCCACCAAAAGTGGTGTTGGCCTTCAAGGTGAGTAACGTGTTGAAAAACCGCTTGAAGTAATTTCGTTGAACTTGAATATTCTGTAACGACATGAACAATAAGGTAACATTTCCCGAACTTGTTGAGCAAGTGGCACAATATGCCAATACTTCAAAGCGCATGAGCGAACTGTTTCTGAAAGAACTGTTTGCCACTATTTCACAGTCGCTTATCGATGGCGAGAGCGTGAAGGTGAAGGGTATTGGCACGTTTAAACTCACCGAGGTGAGTCCTCGGAAAAGCGTGGACGTGAACACGGGCGAAGAAATTGAGATTCCGGGGCATAAGAAACTGTCGTTTGCCCCCGATAAAGATATGGCAGAGGCTATCAATCAGCCTTTTATGCACTTTGAAACTGAAATCCTTGACGATGACGTGACCGACGACCAACTCGCCGCCATCGATGCCGGTGAGTCAACCGAAGCACCAGCCGAGGCCACCCCAGTCGAGGAAGATGCCGACGACTCCGCCGCCGCTGAGGCACCAGCTGCTGAAGCACCCGTAGCCGCAGAGGAAGAAGTGGTGATGCCTCCTGTGTTCGTGGCTCCTGTGGAAGAACCTGAGTCAGAGGAAGCAGAAACAGGGGCTGAGGCTCCTGTTGAGCCATCGGAAGAAGTGCCCGCAGAGGCTGGGGCTCCTGCAGAAGTGCCTGTCCAAGAGCCTGCTGGCGAGCCGGAAGAAGCCGAAATTGAGGAAGAAACCGAGCCAGAACCAGTAACGGAAGTTGAGCCATCTGCCGTGGCAGAGCCTGAAGATGAGGCGGAAGACACCGAAGCAGAAGCCGAAGGTGAAATGGTGAGCGAGGAATTGGCTGACGAGCGTGTGGGGCAGGAGATTGACAAACGCCGCATCACTCGCCGCTCGCTGTTGGAGGGCTTCGTTGTGGGTGTAGTTACCACGCTGATTGTTACGCTGTTTGCTTATCGTCTGTATTTGATGAAGGGCTACGAGGCTACGCCAGCCGACGAGGAACCTTTCACCGAACATGTTGCGACCGATTCGGTGGCAGCTTCCGAACAAGCATTAGCCGAAAACTCTACCGAAGCTGATGCCGACAAGCAAAAGGCTGACGAGGAGCAAAAGAAAGCGGAAGAAGATAAGAAAAAGGCGGAAGAGGAAAAGAAGAAAGCCGAGGAAGAAAAGCAAAAGGCTGAGGCTGCAAAACCAACCACGGCAAATGTGGCTGCCGGAACCACCGACACCATTAAACCGGGCACTAACCTCTATCGCATGAGCCGCAAACACTATGGCTCCGATAAATTCTGGGTTTACATCTACGAAGAAAACAAGGCAAAATATCCTAACCCCAACACCATTCCAGTGGGTGCAGTGCTCCACATTCCACAACTGGAAAAATACGGCGCAAAAGCAGGCGACCCAGCCAGCATAGCCGCCGCCAAGAAAAAACAAGGCGAAATCTTCAACCACCTAAACAAAAAGAAATAACGACATCTCACACAGATTCAACAAGATTCAACAAAAAAATATTCGTGGAAATTTGTGTTAATTTGTGGTTTAAGAAAACACGCACGAATTAGCACAAATTTCCACGAATTTATTTTGTTTAGGGTATTGCGGTTCAGTGGGGAAATTACTTTTTGAGGGTTACTTTTTCGTAAACGTTGGCGTCGATTACTGCCATGGTGGTGAGGTTTACGATGTCGCGTACCGAGGTGTCGATGCTGGTGAAGTGGATTGGCTTGTTCAAGCCGATTTGGATTGGGCCCACGATTTCGGCTGCGCCCATTTCAAGGAGCATCTGGAACACGGTGTTGGCAGCACTCAAGTTAGGGAATATGAGCGTGTTCACATCTTTACCCACGAGTTTGTTGAATGGGAATTGCTTGTCGCGCAACTGCTTGTTGAGGGCGTATTGCACTTGCATTTCGCCTTCCACCAGTATTTCGGGATAGTCGCGGTGCAAGATGTCGATGGCGTTGTGGATTTCGATAGGGCCGTGTTCGGGGTTTGAGCCGAAGTTGCTGTACGAAACCATAGCCATTACAGGATAGTGCGCGAAATATCTCACAGCGTCGTAGGTGAGGCGTGCGATGTCAACCAGTTCCTCGGTAGAGTTCTCGTGGTTGATAGAAGTGTCGGCAAGGAAGAAAGTGCCACGCTTTGTGTTGAGAATGTGGAGAGTGGCAAAATGCTTGAATCCGGGCTTGATGCCAATCACCTCTTTCGCAATCTTCACAGTGTTGCCGCTGCCGGCGAAAGTGCCAGTGATGAAAGCGTCGGCCTCGCCGGTTTCCACCATCATCATACCGAAGTAGTTGCGGTCGTACATCTTTTCGTAGGCTTCGGTAAGGTTGATGCCATCGCGCTGATGCTTATTCATGTGCAACTTGGCATAACGTGCGCGGCGGCGTTCCTCGCGGTCGTGGCGAGGGTTCACGATGGTGATGCCCTTCAGTTCGAGGTCGAGTTTCTTAGCACGCTTTGCAATCATTTCCTCGTTGCCCAGCAAAATAGGGAAGCAGATGCCGCTCTTGTAAGCCTCCACGGCAGCTTGGAGCATATTGTCGGTATTGGCTTGCGCAAACACCACACGCTTTGGCGAGTTCTTCGCCGTGTCGGTAAAGCGGCGGAGCAACTTGTTGTCGTAGCCCAGCACCTTGCGCAGTTCAGAGCGGTAAGCGTCGAGGTCGTCGATAGGACGGCGCGCCACGCCCGATTCCATAGCCGCTTTAGCCACGGCGGTAGATACGGTTTCGATCAAGCGAGGGTCGAGAGCCTTTGGAAGAATGTATTTCGGACCGAATTTCAAGTTGTTCATCTTGTAGGCGGCGTTCACCACAGGTGGCACGTTCTTTTTTGCCAAATCGGCAATAGCGCGCACAGCCGCCAGCTCCATTGCAGAGTTGATTTCGGTGGCAGAGCAGTCGATGGCGCCACGGAAGATGTAGGGGAAGCCCAGCACATTGTTGATTTGGTTGGGGTAGTCGCTGCGTCCGGTGGCAAAAATGAGGTCGGGGCGTGAAGCCACGGCCTTGTCGTAGGCGATTTCGGGGTCGGGATTAGCCAGCGCAAACACGATAGGCTTGGCAGCCATCGACTTAATCATTTCGGGCGTAACCACATCTTTCACCGAAAGCCCCAGGAACACATCAGCGCCCACCATAGCCTCTTCAAGCGTGTTGATTTCGCGGTCGGTGGCAAATTCCTTCTTCTGCTCGGTGAGTTTATCGCGGCGATTGGAAATCACGCCACGGCTGTCGCACATCACGATATTTTCCTTCTTCACACCGAGTTGCATATACAGGCGTGTGCAGCAAATGGCGGCAGCACCGGCACCATTGACCACGAGTTTCACATCTTCGGCTTTTTTGCCCTGAATTTCAAGCGCATTGATGAGTCCTGCGCCAGAGATGATGGCTGTACCGTGCTGGTCGTCGTGCATCACAGGAATGTCGCATTCCTCCTTCAGGCGACGTTCGATTTCAAAACATTCAGGTGCTTTGATGTCCTCAAGGTTGATGCCGCCGAAAGTGGGGGCAATCGCCTTAACGGCATCGATAAACTTTTCGGGGTCTTTTTCGTCGAGTTCAATGTCGAAGCTGTCGAGACCAGCGAAAATCTTAAACAGCAGCGCCTTGCCTTCCATCACAGGCTTGCCAGCCAGCGGACCGATGTCGCCCAGTCCGAGCACGGCGGTGCAGTTTGAGATTACTGCCACAAGGTTGCCCTTGTTGGTGTATTTATACACATCGTCGGCGTTGTCTTTGATTTCGAGGCAGGGGAAACCCACGCCAGGAGAATATGCGAGTGAAAGGTCGTTTTGAGATTGGTATGGCTTGGTGGGTACCACGCAAATTTTTCCAGGCTTATCATCTAAATGGTGATAGTCGAGGGCCATTTTTTTCGTGATTTTTGACATAATTTTGTAATACTATAATATGTTAATGTTTTCAGATTTTTCGTGTCGTAAAAAGACACACACAAAGTTAAACTATTTTTTCAGTCAATCCAAGATAGGGCACACCTTGTTAATGAGTTTTAATATTCAAACGATTGCATAAAGAGAAATTAGAAGTTAGAAATTAGAAGTTAGATGTTAGAGATTGGATTTTTTGGAAGTTAAGACGAATTTTTGGGAGGTTAAGACGATAGTTTTTAGGGGTGGTTTTTCGTGTAGTGTGGTTGATATTCAAAAAATTAGTGTAAATTTGCAGTGGATTAGGATTAAACGATTTTTCGTTTCGCAAGTCATATTATTGATAGTGGAATTTAAAATTTTGTGACTATGAAAAAAACTTTACTTACTATATTATGTGGCTCATTATTGATGGGCTCTACCACCAGTTGTGGTTTGGCTGAGTGGGCAGTGATGTCGGACCCCGACGCAAGCAATTCTACTAAGGGAGCTGTGGTGGGTGCCACTTCGGGCGCAAGCGCAGGCTCTTTCATCGGCTCGCTGATGGGCAATGGTTACTACTCAAGTCGTAACAATTCGCTTATCGGTGCCGCAGTGGGTGCTGTGGCAGGCGCGGCTATCGGTTCTGCAATCGGTAGCGACATGGACAAAAAAACTGAGCAAAGGCAGCAAAATGCAAGCGGGAACTACTATGGCGGTGATGAACTGTATGGCACTCAAACGCAATACACCTATCGCTCCAGCGCTCCACGCCGTGGCGACAACTGCATTTACTACGCACAAAGCAAAACCAAACTCGACGGTGGCGCAAAGAAGGCACTCGACCGTGTGGCGCGCAAACTCATCAACGACCCAACGGCGTGCGCCGAAATCTACGGTTATACCGACAATACTGGCACCTACAATCAGCGTTGCCGCCTCTCGGTGGAGCGTGCCCAAGTGGTGAAAGCGTATTTGGTGAAGAAGGGTGTGCCATCGAGCCAAATTTTCTGCAAAGGTATGGCTGACCAGCGTCCGGTGGGCGACAACCGCACCGCCGACGGGCGTGCGCTCAACCGCCGTGTGGAAGTGGTGATTACCCACAATGCAGACAACAACTACAATTACAGCACGCCACCAGCCAGCCGTTCCTACAGCACTCCACAATATCAGGAGCCCGAAAACTATGGCAATTCGAATATGATAGAATAAACCCATATCAGCCATTATGCCCCTAATGGCATGGAAATGAGAGCAAGGAGGTGATTACCTTGCTCTCATTTCTTTTTTCTGCTTTTTATCAAGGAAAACAGGGTAATTTTTGTTATATTTGCAAGTTGAAAGATAGTGGAAATACGTAAGCATTTCCGCGGAATTAAAATAAGCAAAACCACTTCGGTGTGCGGCTTTGGCAACGATGTGATTTAAAGTGGATTATCGTTGTATATGTCCATTTGCGGTCAACAGCCACGGCATTTCACCGATCATGATTTAATAAATAAGTAATGTCGGATAACGAATATATTAATCAGCACTTCCCTCTGCTCGCTACGATTGATAGCCCGGCAGATTTGCGCAAACTTGATGTGAAACAGCTGCCACAAGTGTGTGAAGAATTGCGCCGATTTATCGTGCATTTCCTCTCATCGAATCCCGGACACTTCGCCTCAAGCATGGGTGCAGTGGAGATAAATGTGGCGCTGCACTATGTGTTTGACACGCCTAACGACAGACTGGTGTGGGACGTAGGCCATCAGGCGTATGCGCACAAGATACTCACAGGCCGCCGCGACCTTTTCTACGAAAACCGCACTATGGGCGGATTGAGCGGCTTCCCCAACCCCAGCGAGAGCGAATACGACACCTTTATGGCAGGCCACGCCAGCAACAGTATTTCAGCCGCATTGGGCATGTCGATTGCCTCGGAACTGACCGATAAGCAACGCAAAATTGTGGCTATCATCGGCGATGCCTCCATCAGTGGCGGTTTGGCGTTTGAGGGTTTGAACAATGTGTCGTCGCACCCCAACAATATGCTGATCGTGCTCAACGACAATGATATGTCGATTGATGAGAATGTGGGCGCACTGAGTGCCTACATGACCAAACTCACCACATCGAAGCGCTACAACAATCTGCGCTACAAAACATACCAGTTCTTGCGCCGCCACCACATCATCACCGATAAGGGTAAGGGATTGGTGCTTCGCTTCAATAATGCGATGAAATCGCTGCTTTCGGGGCAGCAAAACATTTTCGAGGGTCTGAACATTCGCTATTTCGGACCGTTTGACGGACACGATGTGGTGCAACTGGTGAAGACATTCCGAGATGTGAAAGATATGACCGGTCCGAAGATTGTGCATCTGCACACACGCAAGGGCAAGGGATACAAACCAGCGGAAGAAGCACCATCGGTATGGCACGCACCGGGCAAATTCAATGAGGAGACAGGTGAGCGCATCGTGAGCGACACCACAGGCAAGCCATTGAAGTATCAAGACGTGTTTGGCCACACTTTGGTGGAACTGGCAGAGAAAAACGACAAGGTGGTGGGTATTACCGCCGCCATGCCATCGGGCACCTCGGTGTCGATGCTTCAAGAAGTGATGCCAGCGCGCACCTTCGATGTGGGCATCAGCGAGGGCCACGCCGTGACATTCGCTGGTGGTTTGGCAAAAGACGGAATGCATCCATTCTGCGCCATCTACAGCAGTTTCTTGCAGCGCGCCTACGACAATATCATTCACGATGTGGCTATCCAGCATTTGCCAGTCACCTTCTGCATCGACCGTGCCGGACTTGTGGGTGAAGATGGTGTGACGCATCACGGTACCTACGATTTGGCATATCTGCGCTGCATACCCGGCATGACCGTGTCGGCTCCAATGGATGAGCACTATTTGCGCCATTTGATGTACACCTCGCAACTCGAAGGCAAGGGGGCGTTTGCCATTCGTTACCCTCGTGGCGGAGGCGTGTATGCCGACTGGAAATGCGAAATGCAGGAATTGCCGATAGGCAAGGGCAGAAAGCTCGCCGATGGTGACAAGCTTGCCGTGCTGAGCATTGGCACCATAGGCAACGAAGTGCAGAAAGCACTCGCAAAGTTGAAAGAAAAAGGCATTTCGGTGGCTCATTACGATATGATATTCCTTAAACCTATCGACGAGGCTATTTTGGCTGAAGTGAAAGATAAGTATGCCCATGTGGTGACTGTGGAAGACGGCACCATCGAGGGCGGCTTGGGAAGCGCCGTGTCGGAATGGCTTTCCGACAAGGAGAATGCGCCACGCCTCACACGCCTGGGCATTCCCGACGAGTTTGTGCATCAAGGCACCGTGGCACAGTTGAAGCACCAGTGTGGCATTGATGCCGAATCGATAGCCGACACCATCTGTAAGATTCTAAATCAAAAATAACACAATGAGAATAGTTATTGCTGGAGCAGGAGAGGTTGGCTCGCACTTGGCGAAGATGCTGAGCGACGAAGACCGCGACATCATCGTGATTGACAACGATGAAAAAAAACTCTTTGCTCTTGATTCGTATAATTTGAAAACTTGCTTAGGCGAGTGCACATCTTTCAAGACACTTCAAAACAACGGAGTGAGCAACTGCGGCTTGTTTATCGCCGTTACACCTTACGAAACGCGCAACATATTGGCTTGCTCTATCGCTAAGAGCATGGGTGCGGAAAAAACCGTGGCGCGAATCGACAATTATGAGTTTTTGCGCCCAGAATATTCCGAGTTTTTCAAGGGAATGGGCGTTGACACGCTGATTTACCCAGAACTTTTCGCAGCCGAGGAAATCGCCACAGCGCTGAAGCACAACTGGGTGCGCAACTGGTTTGAACTTTTCGACGGTCAACTGATTGTAGCGGCCGTGAAATTGAGAGGCACTTCGCCTATGGTGGGCAAGCGCCTTCGTGAAATAGGCGGCAGCAACACATTCATTCACTTGAATGCCATTCGCCGTAATGGTGAAATTCTGATTCCTCGTGGCGACGACATCGTGATGGACAACGATGTGGCATATATCACCACCACACGCGACCACTTGGACCAGGTGGTGGAGCTGTGCGGAAAGAGAAAGGTGCAAGTGAAAAAAATGCTCATTATGGGCGGCTCCGCCATTGCCGTGCAAGTGGCGAAAGAACTTGAAAAATATGATGTGAAGGTGAAAATCGTTGAACCTGACGAAGACCGCTGCGCCTATCTCGTGGACGTGCTTCCACATTGCAAAATCGTGCATGGCGATGCCACCGACAGCGACATTATGGAAGAAGAGGCTGGGGGCATCGACGCTTTCGCCGCATTGAGCGACCGCTCCGAAACCAATATCTTGAGTTGCCTGATGTCGAAGGAATATGGCGTGTGCAAAACCATCGCCGAAGTGGAGAATATCCAGTTTGTGCACGAGGCAGAACGCCTGAACATCGGCACTATCATCAATAAAAAACTGCTCGCCTCAAGCCGCATATTCCAAATGCTGCTCGACAGCGAGGAAGACAACGCACGCTGCCTTGCCCTCGCCGATGCCGAAGTGGCAGAGGTGGTGATAAAAGAAGGCAGCAAACTCTGCTCAAAAGACATTAAAGATTTCGACATACCATCCGAAATCACCCTTGCAGGTTTGGTGAGAGATGGCGTGGGTATGCTTGTGAAAGGTAACACACGCTTGCAGCCCGGCGACCATGTGGTGGTGTTCTGTATGCACGGATCGTTTCATAAAGTTGAAAAATTCTTTAAGAAATAGATATGAGTTTACATTGCCACCATATCAATTTCCCGCTTGTGCTGCGAATCATAGGGCTTCTGCTGATGATAGAGGCAGGCTTTATGCTCATTCCGCTTGCCACATCGGTGGTGTATGCCGAGACGGAATGCTCAATGGCATTCCTGTGGTCGGTTGTGATCACCTTCGTGTGTGGCGCAGGGCTGTATAAAGTGCCTATCAAGACCACCCAGATGCGCCGCCGTGAGGGCTTTTTGCTCACGAGCGTGGTGTGGGTGTTTTTCTCGGCATTTTCTGTGATACCATTCTATGCCACAGGTGTGCTCCCCAGCATTACCGACGCTTTTTTTGAGTCGATGTCGGGATTCACCACCACAGGCTTGACCATGATAGCCGATGTGGAGAAAGCGCCACACGGCATACTCATGTGGCGTGCGCTCTCGCAGTGGATTGGCGGTATGGGTATCATTCTGTTTACCCTTGCCGTGATACCGATGCTCAACACCAAAGGCGGTATAGCCATGTTTAATGCCGAAGTGACTGGTATTTCGCACGAGCGTATGCGTCCGCGCGTGAGTGAAACGGCCATGTGGCTGTGGGGGCTGTATGTGTTCTACACCGTATTGCTGTGCGCATTGCTTGCTGTGGGTCCGATGAACATGTTCGATGCCATTTGCCACACCCTTTCCACCGTATCTACAGGTGGATTCTCCACGGTGAACGACTATTCAAAATTTGCCGACATCTACAGCAACTGTATCATTATGCTGTTCATGTTTGTGTGTGGTATCAATTTTGCACTTGTGTTTGCTGTGGCTAAGCGCAACGGACTGAAGGCATTGAAGCACAGCACCACGCTGAAGTGGTACACGATGGTGGTGCTGATCACCTCATTGATTATCATGGGGCGTACGCTCTACTACGACACCACTATCAATATCCACGCACAGTTGAGCGACAAAACATTGCTGGACCATGCTGTGGATGCCGCGTTCAACACCGTTTCGGCAATCACCTCCACAGGTTTTGCTGCCATCAATTTTGAAGCTTACGGCACGTTTGTGTCGTTCGTTCTCATGGTGGTGATGTTTTTCGGTGGTATGGCAGGTTCTACTGCCGGTGGTGCGAAAATCGACCGCATGGTGGTGATGATAAAGAACATTCGCAATGAATTTTACAAGGTGATTCACCCCAATACCGTTACAGCCGTAAGAGTTGACGGTAGGGCAGTGCCTCAATATTTAGTGTCGCGCGTGGTGGCGTTCCTTTCCATCTACATTTTCTATATGGTGGTGATGTCGCTTGCGTTCAACTTTTTGGGCATCAACGACCCATTCGAAGCATTCTTCACCTCTATGTCGTGCATCAGCAATGTGGGCTTGAATATCGTGACCGATTTAGATGCCGTTCACCCATTGGCAAAGTGGCTGATGTCGCTGGAAATGATGGTGGGCCGTCTGGAACTGTTCACGGTGTTGGTGCTGTTTACCAGAGATTTCTGGTTTGAGAGTTAATTTAAAAAAATAAGATTTCGAAAAATATAAAGAATAACCTACAAAATGAGAAAAGACACAACATTTAACCCCGACCTTACGGGCGTTCAGAATGAGACTCGTCGCGAGCAGGAAGCCAAGAAGCAGGCGGAAGAGCAGCAGCTCACATTCCGTCGGCGAGTTTCTTATTTCTTTAAAGATGGGCGCACCCGTCTGATTATTGGCTCACTGTTTTTCTTGGTCGGTATATTCCTGTGTGTGGCGTTCTTCTCGTTCTGCTTCGGAGCGGGCGATGTTGACCAAAGCATTACAGCCGATTCTGCCATTGCAAACGCACGCGAGCATGTACCCACACGCAATATCATGGGTACGCTGGGCGCATCAGCTGCCGAATTTTTCATTCGCCAAGGCTATGGCTTGGCATCGTTTGTGCTGGTGATGTGGTGCCTGTGTTTGGCATTCCGCTTCTTCAAGAAAGAGCGAAAAGTGCTTTTCTTCTCATTCTCGCTGATTTGCCTGTTCTCATTGTACGCATTTTCGCTGGTGATTAGCCTGTGCACTATGGAACTCAACCTCACCACCTATCCTTTAGGCGGCAATTTTGGTAAAGAGTTCAACGAACTGCTCACCGGGCTGCTCGGATTCTATGGAATGGTGGGCGTGAATGTGTTTGTGATGTTTTTGTGGATTGTGATTACCTACAAAACCATTAAATCGATGTATAAAACGCTGAAAGATAAGATTATCCCTCATCGTAAATTCGATGGCGAAATAGTGGAGCACACCGACGACAAGCCAGCCACACACTCCAACTTCTTGGGCGACGACCACAACAACCAACCCAAGAAAGTGCAACCTGTGGTGGCACCTCGCCCCGAAAAGAAACGCAAGCAGTCGCAAAAAGACACCACCGTGCTCAAGCAGGGCGGCGACCCAGCCACAGGCAATCTTTTCGGCACAGCAGAGGGTGAACTCAACAGTAACGACCCCACTTATGAATACGCGCATTACCGCTTCCCACCGCTCGATTTGCTTGCTCCTTCCACTATGGGTGTGAGTGTTGACGCATCGGAGCAGGAAGCCAATAAGCAGCGCATTACCGAAACGCTCAACAACTACGGCATCAAAATCAAGCAGATTGAGGTGCATGTGGGTCCTACGGTCACATTGTTTGAAATCGTGCCAGAAGATGGTGTGCGTATTGCCAAGATTCGTGGTTTGGAAGACGATATCGCCTTGAGCCTTGCGGCACTGGGTATTCGTATCATTGCCCCAATGCCTGGTCGCGGCACTATCGGTATTGAGGTGCCTAACCGCGACCCACAAGTGGTGCCTATTCGCCGTGCTTTGGAAGACCCAAAATTCCAGAAATCGAAATACAAGTTGCCGATGGCTATTGGTTGCACCGTGTCGAACGAGGTGTTTGTTGCCGACCTCACCAAGATGCCTCACTTGCTCGTGGCTGGTGCCACTGGTAAGGGTAAGTCGGTGGGTTTGAACACCATCATCGCTTCGCTACTCTACAAGAAAGGGCCATCGGAACTGAAGTTGATTCTCGTTGACCCTAAGCGTGTGGAATTTAGCGTGTATGCCGATTTGGAGAAATACTACTTCGCTCGTGTGCCGGGCGAGGAACGCTGCATCGTCACCGACCCTGCAAAGGTGGTGAAAACACTCAACTGCCTCGTGCAGGAAATGGAGAACCGCTACACCGTGCTTGAAGAGGTGAAGGTGCGCAAACTGGAAGACTACAACGAAAAGTGGCGCAAGGAACTGCGTGAAGTGCTTGATGCCGACGGCAAGAAGAAATATAAATTCATGCCTTACATCGTGTGCATCATCGACGAGTTTGCCGATATGATTATGACATCGGGTAAGGAGGTGGAAACCCCAATCGTGCGTATTGCACAAAAGGCTCGTGCGGTGGGTATTCACCTGATTGTGGCTACTCAACGCCCAGCGGCGAACGTGATTACCGGTAATATCAAGGCGAATATCCCAGGCCGTATGGCGTTTGCCGTTTCGCAGATGATGGACAGTCGCATCATTCTCGACCGTCCGGGTGCTCAAAACCTGATTGGCCGTGGCGATATGCTGTTCTCCGTTGATGGCGACATCACCCGTTTGCAGTGTCCATTTATCGACACTCCTGAAATTATCAAGATTTGCGACTACATCAAGCAGCAAGAAGATGCCGACTTGGATGTGAACCACGAAGAGCCATACGAATTGCCAGAATACATTGGCGCTACTGAAGGCGAAGATGGTATGGGTGGTGGCGTAGGCTCAAACCTCAACGACCGCGACACGCTCTTTGAGGAAGCGGCAAGATGGGTGGTGACTGGAAACTTGGCTTCCACCTCATCGCTCCAGCGCCGATACGGTATCGGTTATAACCGCGCCGGCAGAATTATGGACCAGTTGGAGGCTGCCGGAATCGTTGGCCCATCAAGTGGCGGTAAACCTCGCAACGTGTTGATGAGTCCAATGGATATAGATCAAATGTTTGCAACAAGTTTAAAGTAAGAAATTAAAGCGATGAAAAGATTATTCACAATGGTAATGTTGCTGCTGGCAGTGGTGTGCTGCCATGCTCAAAGTGCAACTCAAATTTTCGACCGCACAGTGGCTGCCTACAAGGCTGCTGGCGCTGTGAGTGCTAATTATAGAGCAGGTTCTTCACACGGTACGATTGTGATGAAGGGCAATCAGTTTCGAATCCTTGCCAACAACATAAAATCGTGGTACGATGGCAAAACTCAATGGACTTATTCCACTGCCACAGATGAAGTTAATGTGACTACGCCCACTGCTCAACAGTTGGTGATGATTCACCCATTGGCAGCGGCTCAATCGCTCAAATCGGGCTACAAAATGAGTGCGAAAAAAAGTGGTGCGGGCTATGTGCTCACCTTGAAGCCAAAGGCAAAAAGCAAGGTGGTTTCGGTCACACTTTATGTGTCGAAAAGTTATGTGCTGACCAAGGCAATTTACACCACAAAAAAGGGTAGCGAAACGCTCACTATCAGCAACTACAAAACCAAAGTTGCCACCAATGCCGCCACCTTCAAATTCAATAAAAAGATGGTTCCAGCAGGCACCGAAGTGGTGGATTTGCGATAAAAACTAAAGTTTTAAAATTATTTAACCAACAACGTCCAACAGTCCCGAAATCTCGAAATCTCGAAAAACTCGTTGACCTGTTGACTCGTAGACTCAAAGAAAAATGGAAACAACTAAATGTCTTATCATAGGTTCTGGCCCGGCTGGCTATACAGCAGCCATTTATCTCTCTCGTGCAGGAATTAGCAGCGTGCTTTATTCAGGTATTCAGCCCGGTGGACAACTCACTCAGACCACCACCATCGAAAATTACCCAGGTTTTCCACAAGGCGTGGAAGGCTTCGACTTGATGGAGAATATGCGCCAGCAAGCCGTGAATGTGGGTGCTGAAGTGCGCAATGGCATCATCACTGACATCGACCTGTCGAAACGCCCATTTGTGGCAACGGTTGACGGCACCAGCACCATTTCTGCCGACGCTGTGATTATTGCCACTGGTGCATCTGCCAAGTATCTCGGTCTTGCCGATGAGCAGAAATATGCAGGCATGGGCGTGTCGGCTTGTGCCACTTGCGATGGTTTCTTCTACCGCAAGAAAGTGGTGGCAGTAGTGGGCGGTGGCGACACTGCTTGCGAAGAGGCTTACTATTTGAGCAACCTTGCCAAGAAGGTGTATATGATTGTGCGCAAACCTTATTTGCGTGCGTCGGCCGCTATGCAGCAGCGTGTGAACGAGAAAGAAAACATTGAAATTCTCTACAACACCAACACCGTGGGGCTTTTCGGTGAGCAATTTGTGGAAGGTGCGCACTTGGTGCAATTTAAGGGCACCGATAAGGAACAAATGCTCGACCTCGACATCGACGGCTTTTTTCTTGCCATCGGTCACAAGCCTAACACCGACTTTCTGAAAGGTCAGGTTGCACTCGATGAGCAGGGCTATATCGCCCTTGGTGGCATCACCACCGAAACGAGCGTGAAAGGCGTGTTTGCCGCTGGCGATGTTGCCGACCCACATTACCGTCAGGCTATTGTGGCTGCAGGTTCGGGTTGCCGTGCCGCCCTTGATGCGAAATCATATCTCGACGCATTATAATATTTTAAACTGATTAATTATGAGATCTTTAAGAATTTGTTTAGGATTGTGTGCCTTGGCAATGTGTCTTTCGGCATTTGCGCAGCGTCCGCCAAAGGGCTATAACTATGCTTATGGCGATTTTAATGGCGATGGTAAGAAAGAATATGTGTATTTCATTCCACCCAAAGATGCTGACCGTTGGGAAGAACTCGACGATTTTGAGTCGCTCTACGGTGTGCTGAAATTCACCAACTCCTCCATTCCGTCGATTAAGGTGAAGCAATGCGTGAGCGGTGTGCCTCGCAACCTTGGCGACCTCAATGGCGACGGAAAAGACGAGATTGGCATTCAGCCGGGGTGGGTGACTTCAAGTTGGCAGGTTTACCGCATTTTCACCCTCAAGCGCACCGGGTGGATAGATGCAGTGCCACCATTCACCGTGTGGCTTGGCGATGAAGACACCAATTTTGATACCAATCCACCAGTAAAGAAACTCGGCAACGGAAAAGTGCGCATCACCACCTACGAGTGGCAAGGCGACGATGTGAAGAAAAAATACAAAACCGTAAAGGTGAAATAAACCGACGAATAAAGGCAGCGAAACTCAAAAATTCGCTGCCTTTTATATTATCGCTCCCATCCACCAGATGCTATATCATAGTGGGGAGACAAGTTATTTGCAGGAGGCTTTGTGGCAGCGGAGGAGTTGGTCGAAATCGTAGTCGGCTTTCATTTTTTCGAGCATCGATTTCACCAGACGGTAGATTTCGCCGCCTTCGCTGTAATCGGCTTTGGCAATGAAGTCCACACGGTTGTGTTCAATGAGTTTTCTGGCTTGGTCTTTGTGGCACTCGTCGTCGGCGAAAACGGCGATGGAATGGCCGCCAAAGTAGCGCACAAGCACCATGCTTGGCACATCGGTCATACCGTCGCCAAAGTAAATCATGTGCTGATATTGCACTGGTCGTTCATCGTGGGGCATGTATTCGTTCACCTTCAAATTGTCGCTCAATTCCTTGATGCCTCGCGAAATCTTGAAGATGAATTGCGTTTTGGCTGTGGAATCTACTGCCACACCAGGCCAGTAAGCCACGCCGTCGGCATCGTAAAGATAGGTGCTGCTGTAAATGGCTTCAAACTCATGGTAGATAGATGTGCCCTCAATCATTTCGCGCAAACCAGAGGAATTGATGTAGTGCTTGATGTCGAGACCGAGTTCATCGCCCACCTTGTTGATGACTGAGAACCACTCCTGCACACCGGGAAACAACTTCACCATAGAGCCGAATTTCTGAAAACTCTCACGCCTGAGCGAAATGCCGTCGGCGCGCGCTTCTTTCAGCATGGTGTACATATAGGTGAGGATGTGGTTGGCATCGTTGTTGCTGGCAAGGTTGTTGCACTTTTCCCAAAACTGGTCGATGTCGTCGCCAATGGCTTGAATGAAGCCAAACTCCTGCATATTGCCGGGTGCGAGTGTGCCATCAAAATCGTAGATGAGTGCTATTTGAGGTCGTTTGTAGTTAGTCATAGGAGTAATGGTTTAATAGAATGCAAATATAGCGAATTAAATCCAATTTCAAAGCGAATTGGCTATGGATTCGGCTTTTGCACGCGCTGGTTTGCCTGTTTCGGTCAGTGGTATTTCTTCCACATAGAAAATGTGGCGTGGCTGGTGATATTTTGGGAGCGCACGATGGCAGATATTGCGCACGGCTTCGGTATCGGCTTCTTCGGTGAGCAGCGTCAATGCTTCGCCTAAATCCTTGTCTTTTCGCTTGGTGATGATGAACCGTTTGTGAATGTGAGGTTTGAGCGATTGCTCCACTTCCTCGATTTGAATTTTGATGCCACCACTGCACACCACATTGTCGATGCGTCCGAGAATACGGAATTTGCCATTGCGGATTTCGGCGCAGTCGTTGGTGGTGAGGGTGGTGCCGCACACATGTGGCGCATCAATCACAAGGCAGCCACGGCTGTCGAGACTCACCGTCACACCATCGAAAGGCGTGTACCACAAACTCGCTTCGCTGCCGCTGATGCGGCGCAAAGCAATGTGCGAGAGCGTTTCGGTCATGCCGTAGGTGCTCCATACAGCGTTGGGGAAATCTCGCAACTCACGCTCCAAATCATCATCAATTGCGCCTCCACCTATAATCAAGTGCTTGATAGCCATGAGCCTTTGGCGCTCGACAGCCACCTTTAGCGAATTTGCCACTTGCAGCGGCACCATAGCGGCAAAGTGGATAGGGGTGCACACCTCTGCCATCGGGTGGCTGCATGGCTCAATGCGAATGAGCCGCAAACCGCAAGTGATGGCGCGCACCACCATCATTTTACCGGCAATGTAGTCGAGAGGCATACAGAGCAAAGCCGTGTCGCCACTTTGCAAGCCCAAGAAGGCACAGGTGATGCGTGCGCTCGCCTCCATGCGACGCTTCTCCACCATCATAGGCTTAGGTGCGCCTGTGGAGCCACTGGTGTGTACCAGTACACATGCTTCCGAGTTGTGCCACTCGTCTATGAACGCTTCGTAATCCATAGGCAGTCGTTTCTGATTTCCAAAGGCATGGGAATATTGTCGGTAAATAGCATACCAGTGCCCAAACCTTGTGGCATGGTGATTTGTGGGCCGTAGATGTCGGCGGCGAGTTGGGCAATGGCATTGAGCCCGATGTTGCTTTCCAGCGCACTTGTTATCCAGCTGCCTATGCCACGCTCATTCGCCAGCGCAATCCATTCGCGAGTGCCAGCCACGCCACCGTGGAGCGATGGCTTGAGAATGATGTATTGTGGTTTGATGGTGTCGAGCAGGCGGATTTTCTCGTCGGTGGAGTTCACGCCAATCAGTTCCTCATCGAGGGCGATAGGCAGTGGCGACAGTTGGCAAAGTTGCGCCATTTCGCTCCACTGATGCGCCATGATGGGTTGCTCAATGCTGTGAATGTCGTAGCGAGCCAATTCTTGCAGCCTTTCCAGAGCCACATCGGGCGTGAAACCGCCATTGGCATCAACACGGAGTTCCACTTCCTCACGGTTGAAATGCTTGCGTATGTGCTGAATCAGGTCGAGTTCTTTCGCAAAGTCGATTGCTCCGATTTTGAGTTTCACGCAGCGGAAACCGAGTGCGAGTTTTTCCTTTAGGCGGCTGAGCATTTCATCGTGCGTGCCCATCCACACCAAACCGTTGATGGGAATGCCTTCCTCGCCGTGGCTGAAAGGAGTGTCGTAGAGCAATCCATCGGTGCGAGAGAGTTGCGCAAGGGCGGTTTCCACGCCAAAGAGCATGGAGGGATAGTTGCGCATTTCATCGTAAGGAATGGCGCCTGTGGCTTCGATGATGTCGCAAAATCGGCGTAAAACAGCCTCGTAATCGGGTATGTCGTCGCAACTTAACTGTGGCAATGGCGCACACTCGCCTATGGCGGTGCGCCCGTCGTGCTCAACCGTCAAAAGCCAGATTCGTCGTGTGGTATATACGCCACGCGAAGTGCCAGCCGGTTGCTTGAAAAGCAACAATTTCTCTTGAATCGAAAAAGTCATATATAGATATTAGAAATTAGAAGTTAGAAGTTAGATGTTAGATGTTAGAAATTAGAGATTAGGAGGATAGGACGTCCTAAAAATCTAACTTCTAATTTCTAAAAGATTTTATGGCATTTTGGGATATTTTTGGAAGTCGGGTTTGCGTTTTTCGAGGAACGCTTTGCCACCTTCTTGGGCTTCGTCGAGGAAGTAGTAGAGCATGGTGGCGTCGCCAGCAAGTTCTTGAATACCAGCCTGTCCGTCGAGTTCGGCATTTAAGCCAGCCTTAATCATGCGCAGAGCCAAAGGAGAGCGTTGCATCATAATTTCTGCCCATTCCACGCAGGTGTCTTCGAGTTGGTCGAAAGGCACCACTTTGTTGACCATACCCATTTCCTCAGCCTCTTTCGCAGAGTATTGGCGGCAGAGAAACCATATTTCGCGCGCCTTCTTCTGACCCACGATGCGCGCCAAATACGATGAACCGAAACCGGCATCGAACGAACCCACCTTTGGACCAGTTTGACCGAAAATGGCGTTTTCGCTTGCGATGGTCAAGTCGCACACCAAGTGAAGCACATGACCGCCACCGATGGCGTAGCCGTTCACCATGGCGATAACAGGCTTAGGCAAGCGGCGAATCTGCATCTGCACGTCGAGCACATTGAGGCGTGGCACTCCGTCTTCGCCCACATAGCCACCACGGCCCTTCACATTCATGTCGCCACCGCTACAGAATGCCATGTCGCCAGCACCGGTGAGAATCACCACGCTGATGCGGCTTGCCTCACGGCAGTAGGCAAACGCCTGGCTCATTTCCCAAGTGGTGCGAGGGGTGAACGCATTGCGATAACGAGGGCGGTTGATAGTGATTTTCGCTATACCGTTATATTCTTCAAAGAGGATTTCCTGAAAGTCGAATCCTTCAATTTTTTTCCATTCTCTCATAATTTGAAACTATTATAGATGTTTATAAGTTCTTGTTTATCGATTTCGGCATCGGTGAACACCTCCATCACGATGGGGGCTTCTTCGTCCGTAAGTCTCTCTATTTGTTGATAAAGTTCGTCGATGTTGTGAATGGCAACGTAGGTCACGCCATTCTGGTGGCAAATGCCTTCGGCTGTGGCATGATGGAAGCCCTGTGCCATCGGGTTTTCGCCAAAACCTTTCACTTGCCGGAAAATACCGCCTTCGCCATTGTTGAGCAAAAGAATGCCAATGTTTGCTGGCAGCGCCTCGTTCCACAGGGCGTTGCTGTCGTAGAAAAACGCCAAATCGCCAGTCACCAGCACCAGTCGCTCGGTCTTTGGCACAGCCATCGCAAATCCCACGGCTGTGGAAACGCAGCCCTCTATGCCGTTGATGCCACGGTTGCACCACACATAGTGGCGCGCAAAGAGGTTGGCAAGGCGAATGGAAGTGCTGTTCGCATAATGGATATGAGGGGCGTAATCGCTGTAGTAGTACTGTTCTTCAAATGCCTTCACAGCCGCCGCCTGCGAGTATGCCGGCTCATAGTTGATGATATGTTGGTCGGCTTTTTCCAAAGCATTGTACCATAGGTCATAATATGTCTGTATGGAAAAAGGTGTCTTGAGATTACGCATTTTATAACCGACGGCAATCATCTTAAGAGAGTCGACTGTATCGCCAGAAATCACATTTGTGATGTTTTTATAGGTGTCGGCGATTTCACCGTTTGGAGAGATGCGCCACACGGTTTCCGCCCTTTGGAGAAATGATTTCAAGCGTTTACTCACCACTTCGCCTCCAATGTGAAGAACGAAATCTGGAACATATTTTTTGTCAACGCCCTCAATGGCATTGAGCACGAGGTCGATGCCAAACAATTCATCGTAGCCATTCAGTGCCTCGTGAATGATGATTGCCCTATCGGCGAGTAACTCTAAATAATCGAGTGTGTCGATAGAGGTTTGCTCATCGGTTTGTCCCACTACAATCATAGGGCGCTTTGCCGCAGTGAATTCGTCGACAAACGGTTCGGCTGAGCCAAAGGTGCTTTCCCAAAGCGTGATAACGCGCTCTTTTGGCAATTTCTTCACTGTGTATTCAAACAGCGGTTCGCTCAACGGCACATTGATGTGCACGCTTGGACGATGATATTTTTTTGCCTCAATCAGTGCCTCGTTCACAAGGCGGTTGATGTGCCAACGGTCATCGTCGGTGTGTGGTTCTGGAATGTTGACGCATTTGCCCACAAAAGAGCCAAGCGCATCCGGCTGTGGAATCGTTTGACCCACATTTTGTCCAATCCATGCGGCAGGGCGGTCGGCAGAAATCACGATGATGCCTTGGTGCTGGTAAGTGGCCTCTGCTACGGCTGGTGCAGTGTTGAGCAAGGCTGATCCAGAAGTCACGCACACCACCACAGGTCGGCAAGTGGCTTGTGCCATACCCATTGCCACAAATGCCGCGCTGCGCTCATCGGTCACAGGGTGGCACTTGATTTTCGGACACTCCGCCAGATTGTGGATAATGGCGGCATTGCGCGAGCCGGGGCAAACCACAGCGTCGGTGATGCCGTGACTCACGAGCAGGGCGGTGAGAATATTGATATTTTCCTTGTTGCTATACATTCTTAAGCGATATAGAGTGGTTTAGTATTCGGTGTTGAGGCATCGGAGCATCGTGCCCATTTTAGCTTCGGTTTCTTCCCATTCCTGCTGCTCGATGCTGTCGCTGATAAGTCCACCGCCAGCGAAAAGCGTGCAGCGGTTGCCGTCAATCTTCATACAGCGAAGCGAAACGTAGAGGTCGGAATTGCCGCCCATGTTCAATGGTCCCATAAAGCCGCTGTAATAGTGGCGTGGCGCAGGTTCGTGGGCGCAGATAAACTCCCTGGTGGCATCTTTTGGAATGCCGCAAACGGCAGGCGTGGGGTAGAGTTCGTCAATCAAGTTGCCCACCTTTGAGGCATCGTTGAGTTTGAAGGTGAATTCACTTTTCAGATGCACCAGTGCGCCAGCGTGGGCGGTCATTGGTCCACGCAAGTCGATGTCGTGGGCGTGTGAAGCGAGGCATTTGCTGATGTAGGTCGATACCAGGCGTTGCTCACGAATGTTCTTCACACTCCAGCCCTGTTGCTCATCACAGGCTTTCATTGTGCCTGCCAGCGCCATTGTGCGCCACAGGTCGCCATGCCCTTGAAGCAGAATTTCGGGTGTAGCCATCAGCCAAGTGCCACATTCTTCGGCACACGCCAGCACTATCATTTGGAGCGGATAGAGTTTACACGCACGGTTAAACAGGCGTATGGCATCGACTTCGCCGCCACATTCCACCGTTTTCTGTCGCGCCAGCACCACTTTTTGGAAAGTGTTGTTGGTGAGCGTTTTGTGAAATGCAGGGAAAGTAGATGCGTAGGCGGCTCTGCTGCTCGACGACTCCACATCTACAAAGGCGAAAGGCTCGCCACCATCGGCATCGGGCACAAATTTACTCACTTCTTCTGGCTCAATCAGCAGGATTGGCTCGTGTGGAGTGGGGGAGAAAGGGGCAATCACAAAGCCACTGCGTCCGTTAAGTTCGGCGCAACTGCTCACCACTGTGGCTTTTGCGGCAGTGATACGGGTAGCCAGCGCTTCCCCAGGCATACGGTAGAGTGCGAAAGGCTTCATTTCTTGTTCTTGAGATCGAGCATATAATTGGTGACACGAGAGGTGAAGCACAGTTGTCCTTCCTCGTTAAAAATATCCACATTCCACACATGGGTGTTCTTACCCTTGTGAAGGATTCTCGCCACAGCCTTGATGGTGGCACCGATAGGCACGGATCGCAGGTGGTTGGCAGTCACATTCAGCCCCATAGGGAAATGCTCCTCGTCTAAGAGCGTGCTGCCTATGCCTGCAAGATTCTCAGCCACAGCCAGCGATGTGCCACCGTTGAGGTAGCCCGCAGGCTGGCTCACAGCCTTCGTCACCTTCAAAGTGCACACAGCCTCGTCGGGGTCGGGAGTGCTAACCAGTTGCATACCTATAGTGGTGGCAAGAAACTCCACCTTATCCGCCATATCAATAAATTTATCAAGATTCATCGTTGTTCAATTCTAATAATTGCTATCTTACAAATATAATGAAATTTTTATGATTGCGCGCGCTTTTCCCACCACTATTTTTCTCTGAATCCAAATTGGGTTTAAGGAAAAATGATGTAGGGATATGCCTTCGGTATATTTTCAATGCGGTGATACATTGTTGGTTTGCATAGAAACATGCCAAAGGCATGTCGCTACGTTATGATGCAATGTTGCATCAGTGGAAAAATACCGTTCGCCTCGGCGAAAAATCAACCCGGTAGGGACGTGATACTTCACGTCCGCCCATAATTGTGATACTATATTGAATATCAACCATTTGACGCGGACGCGAAGTATCGCGTCCCTACCATCCAAAATCGTTTTGAGGAATTTGATGCACTTTTTGCCAATACTCCATGTTATCATCAAGGCTGTTTTTTATGTTTTTGTTTTTGATTCCATTCACGATTCGGCAACAATGCATAATCTATCCCCACATATTTTCTACTGAACCGCAATGTTGCACCCATTTTCTTCTGAATAAAAAAACTGCTCCGATGCGTGTGGAGGCTGGGTGGAGCCTGACGAGTCGGAGCAGTTTGTGTGGGGGTATTGCGGTGTGGGAGGGTTACTTTTTGTAACCTGCTATTTTTGCTGTGATTTCGGGGATTTGGGTGTTGTTGAGGCGACCGTGGAAGCGTTCAGCCCCTACGCCAATGGCATATACTGGCACATAACCGGCAGAATGTGAACCGCTTGCCCATGAAATGCCTGCTTTTTTGTTGAGAATGCCGCAAGCCTTGGTGGTGAGCGTGAAGTTCACGCCATAGAGGTTTTCGTCGGTAGGGTTTTTCTCGAATGCATCTTCGTAGGCTTCGCGCAATTCTGCCTCTTCACGCCATGTGACATCCACCTTTGTGAACAAGCCGAAGCACTCGCTCAGCAGTTGCTTCACATCTTCCCACGATTTTTTCATGCGGTTCTTTTTCATAGCGTTGATTTTTGCTGTCACCTCGTTGATGCTGCAAGTTTGGTATTTGAGCAAATCCAAATCGAGGGTATAGCGTCCGTTACCAGGCACCATTCCACCAGTTTCGTGGTCGGCAGTCACAATAATCAGAGTTTCCTTAGGGTGCTTCTTGTAGAAGTCGAGTGCCACCTTCACGGCATCGTTGAAATCAAACACTTCGTAGAAGGCAGAAGCCGCGTCGCGTCCGTGGCAAGCATGGTCGATGGCTCCACCCTCAATCATGAAGAAGAAACCCTTCTTATTGTTGTTCATCAGCGTGTTGATGCCCACTTCCACGATTTGAGGCAATGTGAGGTCGATTTCGCCACGGTCGATAGCGTATGGAATTTCTTTTTTTGCGTCTTTAGGCTGCACCATAAACAGTTTTTTGGCATTTTTCCACTTGGCTTTGCCTTCTTCGTAGCCGTATGCCCAAGTGTAGCCGTTGGCTTCGCAGATTTGGTGAAGGTCGGTATTGTCGTCGCCCTTAGGGTTGCGGAAATCGGAGCCGGCAAAGTAGTCGAAGCCCGAAGTGGCGAGTTGGCGACCAATGGCGTTGCGGCTTTTTCTGCTTGCCTGGTGTGAATAGAATGCAGCAGGGGTGGCATCGTCGATACTCACCGTGGTGCACACACCCACCTTCTTACCGCTTTGTTTTGCCCAAGTGGCAATGCTGCTCACATTCACAGAATCGGGGGTCATGCCCAGCATACCGTTGTTGGTCTTATGGCCGGTAGCCAGAGCGGTGCCAGCGGCGGCAGAGTCGGTAACACGGCGATTGGCGGAATAATTAGCGGCGTAGGTGGTGTAGGGGAAGTCGGCAAACGAAAGATGACCGTACCCCCATTTCCCTTCAGCACTTGCCATATAATATTCGGTGGTGTTGATTTGGTTCAGGCCCATGCCGTCGCCAATGAAATAGAACACATACTTGGCTTGTTGAGCCCAAGCCGATGCTGCACACACAATGCACAGCGCGCATAAAATCAAAAATCTTCTCATAAATCAGTATAAATTTCTCCACAAAATTACAGAAAATTATGCATAATCTAAGAAGTTAGACAATAGAAATTAGAGGTTAGACTTACGCTGATTTGTAGGGAAGGACTGATGGGGGAAAACTGTTGCTTACGCTTTAACCCAAATCGGTCATTAGGCCGTATGAGGATTTTTATATAACTTCTTGCGGTCTTTCGGCTTTTATAAGATGCCTTTTGCTTGTTTTAAATTCGTAATCGCTATCACTCATTAAAAGACAAGCAAAATTCATTCTTCTAAAACTCCGAAATACCACAAGCCCTAATGACCGATTTGGGTTTGATTCTTTTATACTATTGAATTTTATGCCTTGTGGCTTTAAAAAATGTACGTTTGTTGTTGTTTTTTTTATAATTTTCTCTACTTTTGCTCCCTTGAACGAAAAGGAAATAATGACAATGAGCAAGAAAATGGTGATTACAGCAGTGTGTCTTTTGGCTATGTCTGCGATGATGGCACAGAATATCACAGGTAAAGTGGTGGACACAAAGGGTGAGCCTTTGCCTTTTGCCAATGTGATGCTATTGAATAGGGCGGATTCCGCTTTCGTGAAAGGTACTGTAAGTGGTGAAGATGGCAGTTTCACAATCAATGCTTCATGCAATGGAGGTATCATTAAGGTATCATCTGTGGGTTATACTACTGTTTTTCAGGATTGCGTTGGCGGAGATTTAGGTGTAGTTCGATTAAGCGAAGATTCTAAAATGTTAGGCGAAGTTGTCGTAAAAAGTTACTTGCCAAAAACCATATTGAGTGGAGAAGGCATGTTGACAACTGTGGAGGGTAGCGTGCTGGAGAAAACTTCAAACATGGAGCAGTTGCTTTCTCGCATACCCAGTGTGTCGGCTAAAGATGGGCAGATAGAAGTGTTCCAAACGATTTTGTATGGTAGGGACGTGATATTTCACGTCCGCTTCAAATGATTGATATTCAATATAGTATCACAATTATGGGCGGACGTGAAGTATCACGTCCCTACCGGGTTTGGTTTTTCGCCGAAGGCGAGCGGTTTTTATCCTTTTGACGATGCCACCGCCCTCGCTGGGGAGGGCGGCGTTGGTGATGTGGTGTGGCTGATTCAAGCTTCGGCTTGAAATCAGACATGCCACAGTACTAACGACAGGTGCGAAGCACTGGCATCGCTAAAAGGCTGTTTTTTATGTTTTTGTTTCAGTCCCCCAGTATTTTTCCACTGAACCGATATTATCACACGGCGCAAAAAAAAGGAGGGTGCCTTGGTGGCATCCTCCCTGATTTCTATTAGAGAATTTATTTTTTGTTAGTCTCTATTTCTTATTTTACTTGAGCACCCATTACGTTGTACTTAACATCACCCTTGATGATGTAAACTTGGCCGTTTTCGTAAACTTTGCGAACCTTAACGTCGTTAGCAGCGTTCACGTCGTTGATACCAGTTTGCTCTGCAGGAAGCTTGAATGAGTAAGCAGCGGTGTATGCACCAGGAACGTATTGGTAAATAATAGCTTCGGTGTTGCTAACTACTTCTGCGTTAACCCAGTTTGTTTGAGTACCATTGTTGAGAGCTGGCAGTTCTACTTCTTTAGTTGCTACTGCAGGATATTCTTTTACGCCTTCAGCGAGTTCTACATCGAGGCAAGCGATAGCGAAGCCGTCAGTGTAGTTTGGAAGAGTTGGGTAAACTACATATTTCTTGCCACCAAGCACGAAGATGTCAGAACCGTTGCAAGCACCTTTGTTTTCCCAAGCCATGGTCTTTTCGGTGGTGAAGTTGCCTTGGTCGTCAGCTACGATGATAGCAGGAGCAGCATTACGGGTTACAAAGAGATATTTTTCCACATCACCATCCATGAATGGACGAATAATGTTTAAATTGGTAGCTACACCTATTTTATTGTCGGTAGTTGCAACGTATGAGTCGTCTTCGCTTGTTTCGCCACCAGCTACAACGATTTTAAAGATGCCAGTTTCTCCCTTAGTGCCACAAAGCAAAAGTTCGCCATCACCTGTAAGGTCACCTTTTGCAGTGCCGATATAGTCGCTTCGACCAATTTTGTCAGAGAAAGCACTAGGAAGTGAGAGCTCTGTGATTTGTGCAGGGGTTTGTGGTTTGTAAACTCGGAATGCAGATTCTGCTCCTTCAATGTTAGGGAAAGTAGTATTTACAACGATGAGGTTGCCAGCTTGGTCTTGACCGATGGCACAATGAGTACCACCAGGAAGAGTTGTAGCTGAAACGCCATCCTTGTCAACAACGTAAACCTTTTGATCAGCCTTGTTGTTAACGTAAATCTTACCGTTCAAACCTACACCTTGACGGCAGTCTCCTTTTGGAAGTGCGTCAGCGGTTTCAACTTTCCATGTACGTGTCAAAGTTTGTGCGCTTGCACCAAAAGCTACTGCTACAGCAGCAAGAAGTAATAATTTTTTCATTGTTTTTTTTGTTTAAATTGTTAATATTTATAGTTAAGCTAAAAAAATCTTCTCTTTCGACAAACAAAGTTAGCATTAATAATTGAGAATAACAAATTTAATTTGAACAATTCTGTAAAAAGATGCAAAATCGTAACATAAATGACGCTTTATATTATTTTAATGTGTGGCGAAAAATAAAAAAATGCCATTGATGTCTATTTTAGCGGTGAAAGTGATTGATATTTGGAAAATTATGTGTAATTTTGCATTTGCGTTTTGTGGGAACGAATCTGCGAGGCGCATAATTAACTAATTTATTAACTATTTAAAATGAGCGAAGAATTAAAAAATTCTCCAATCGAAGATTTCGACTGGGAAGCCTTTGAAAAAGGCGAAACTCAACGAGAGAAATCTCAAGAAGAACTGGAAAAAACCTATGACAAGTCACTTGGTTCGTTTAAGGATCATGAAGTAACTGAAGGTACTGTTATCTCAATCAACAAGCGTGAGGTGGTGGTTAACATCGGTGCTAAGTCAGATGGCATTATTCCATTTAACGAATTCCGCTACAATCCTGATTTGAAGGTGGGCGACACTGTAGAAGTTTACGTTGAAAGTCAGGAAGACCGCAAGGGTCAACTCGTGCTCTCTCACAAGAAGGCACGCGCAAGCAAGAGCTGGGAACGCGTTAATCAAGCGCTTGACAACGACGAAATCATCAAGGGTTACATCAAGTGCCGCACTAAGGGTGGTATGATTGTGGATGTGTTTGGTATTGAAGCCTTCCTCCCAGGTTCACAAATCGATGTGAAGCCAATCCGTGACTATGATGTTTACGTTAACAAAACTATGGAATTCAAGGTGGTTAAGATCAACCAAGAATTCAAGAACGTGGTTGTTTCACACAAGGCTCTCATTGAAGCTGAGCTCGAACAACAACGCAAGGAAATTATCGCTAAGCTCGAAAAGGGTCAAGTACTCGAAGGTACTGTTAAGAACATCACCCCTTACGGTGTGTTCATCGACTTGGGTGGCGTAGATGGTCTTATCCACATCACCGACCTCTCTTGGGGCCGTGTTAACAATCCTAACGACATCGTTCAACCTGACCAGAAGCTCAATGTGGTTATTCTCGACTTCGACGAAGAGAAGAAGCGCATCGCTCTCGGCTTGAAGCAACTCATGCCTCATCCATGGGATGCTCTCGATCCAAACCTCAAGGTTGGCGACCGCGTGAAGGGTAAAGTGGTTGTGATGACCGACTATGGTGCATTCGTAGAAATCGCTCCAGGTGTGGAAGGTCTGATCCACGTAAGCGAAATGAGCTGGTCACAACACTTGCGCAGCGCTCAAGACTTCATGAAGGTGGGCGACGAAGTGGAGGCTCAAATCCTCACTCTCGACCGCGAAGAACGCAAGATGTCACTTGGTATCAAGCAACTCAAGGAAGATCCATGGGAAACTATCGAAACCAAGTATCCTGTGGGCAGCAAGCACTCTGCTAAGGTTCGCAACTTCACCAACTTCGGTGTGTTTGTAGAACTTGAAGAAGGTGTTGACGGTCTTATCCACATCAGCGACCTCTCTTGGACCAAGAAGATTAAGCACCCAAGCGAATTTACTCAAATCGGTGCTGAAATCGACGTTGTGGTTCTCGAAATCGACAAGGAAAACCGTCGCTTGAGCCTCGGTCACAAGCAACTTGAAGAAAACCCATGGGATGTGTTTGAAACTATCTTCACTGTAGGTAGCGTACACGAAGGCACTATTACTGAAATGCTCGACAAGGGCGCAGTAATCAGCCTGCCTCACGGTGTGGAAGGTTTTGCTACTCCTAAGCACCTCCAAAAGGAAGATGGCACTCAAGCTAAGCAAGGTGAAACTCTCGAATTCAAGGTGATTGAATTCAACAAGGACGCTAAGCGCATCATCCTTAGCCACAGCCGCATCTTCGAAGATGAACAAAAGGCAGAAGTTCGCAAGGCTAAAAAGGCTTCTAAGCCACAAGCTGAAGAACCAGCAGTAACCAGCAACCTGGAAAAGACTACTCTTGGCGACATCAGCTCTCTTGCAGCTCTCAAGGCTAAACTTGAAAAAGGTGAATAATCAATGATTCTGATATAGGATTTGATTGATTCCAATCACACGGCGTGCATCTCACTCCACGAGGTGCACGCCTTTTTTGTGTGCGCACGCCTTGGTGGAGAACTTGGCTCACACGGATCCCGCGGATCTCACTGATTTCGTTGTGGGTCGGAAATCTCACTGAGGCTGACTTAGTGGTGGGGTGGCTCACACTGATCCCGCAAATCTCACTGATTTCTTTGTGGGTGGAAAATCTCACAGAGGTTGGTGGAGTGCTTGGTTGTATGGGTTTTCAGATTACTCTGAGTTCTCTGAGTGCTCCGAGTACTCCGAGTGCTCCATCTTCTCCTTTTACTAAGGCTAAATGATTATTCGTGAGATTCGTGGTTGAAATTTGCCACGAATTTGCACAAATTTTCACGAATTATTTTTCATTGTGATTTTTCATATATTTGTGGTTGGAGAAAAAAATAGGGTGCACTGGTTGGTGCACCCTATGATTTTGGAGCGATAGACGGGACTCGAACCCGCGACCCTCGGCTTGGGAAGCCAATGCTCTACCAACTGAGCCACTATCGCATAATGTGGATATATTTATTGCGCCGTATGGCGGATTACTCTTACTGAACTCACTACATCGCCTTCGGCTCCGGGAGTGTAGGTTACTTTCACGATGTCGCCTTCTTCCCATGCGTCAATGCTGTCGCGGTTGAGTTCGGGATAAGCGAAGTCGTGGGATTCTTTTTGATCGTCTTCAACGAAGATGCTGTTCATTGCACCACCAACTGCCACGCCTTGAACCGAAACCATACTGTCAGCGTTGCCATTAGCGGTGGTGTCGGTGTCCAATATTTGCTCCACGGGGATTGTGTCGGTATCTGAAGCCGTGTCGGTAGATCCTTTACCCTCTTTTTGGCATGAACCAATAAAAAGAGCTGATGCAGCAAAAGCTAATATGTAAAACGAACGTTTCATCGAATCATATTATTTATAACAATAACAAAATTACCACAAAATTTTAATCCAACCAAAAGTTTTTTTGAAAAAAGTCAACAAGTCAACAGGTCAACAGGTCAACGAGTCAACGAGTGGGTGCCTGAAAGGTTCAATAAGTCTGATATGTCCGATGGGTCTGCTTGGTCCGATAGGTCGGAAGGGTCTGCTTGGGTCTGTAATTAGGGATCTTGAGGTGCTTACCAGTTGGTGGGGAAATAAAAAAGCTCTCGGCACTCACGCCGAGAGCTTAAGTATTTGTTGGAAATGTTTATGTGCTATTATTTGTTGAGAGCTTGAGCTACGTCAACTGCCACAGCCACTGTACAACCTACCATTGGGTTGTTACCAATGCCGAGGAAGCCCATCATTTCAACGTGTGCAGGAACTGATGAAGAACCAGCGAATTGAGCATCAGAGTGCATACGGCCGAGGGTATCGGTCATACCGTAAGATGCAGGACCTGCAGCCATATTGTCTGGGTGAAGTGTACGGCCTGTACCACCACCAGAAGCTACGCTGAAGTATGGCATACCCTTGAGCACGCGTTCCTTCTTGTAAGTGCCAGCTACTGGGTGTTGGAAACGGGTTGGGTTGGTTGAGTTACCAGTGATAGATACGTCAACGCCTTCCTTCCACATGATAGCCACACCTTCGCGCACGTCGTCGGCTCCGTAGCAGTTCACCTTAGCGCGTTCGCCGTCGCTGTATGGAGTGCGAGCCACTTCCTTGAGTTCACCAGTGAAGTAGTCGAATTCAGTTTGAACATAAGTGAAACCGTTGATACGGCTGATAATCTTAGCAGCGTCCTTGCCAAGACCGTTAAGGATAACGCGGAGTGGTTCCTTACGCACCTTGTTGGCCTTACCTGCAATCTTGATTGCACCTTCAGCGGCAGCGAATGATTCGTGGCCAGCGAGGAATGCGAAGCACTTGGTTTCTTCGCGGAGCAAACGAGCTGCGAGGTTACCGTGGCCGATACCCACTTTACGGTCGTCGGCTACAGAGCCAGGAATGCAGAATGATTGCAAACCGAGACCGATAGCTTCAGCAGCATCAGCTGCCACTTTGCAGCCCTTCTTCAATGCGATAGCAGCGCCACAAACGTAAGCCCACTTTGCATTTTCGAAGCAGATTTGCTGAGTTTCTTCGCAAGTCTTATAAGGATCGATACCATATTGTTCGCAGATGGCGTTAGCCTCTTCAACGTCTTTAATGCCGACAGCGTTCAAAGCAGCGAGAACTTGCTTCATGCGGCGGTCTTGAGATTCAAATTTTACTTCTCTAATCATAATTGTATCCTCCTTATATTATTCTTTACGTGGGTCGATATACTTAGCTGCATTTTCAAAACGTCCGTAGTGGCCCTTAGCTTCTGCGAGAGCTTCTTCTGGAGTTTTGCCTTTCTTGATAGCGTCGGTGAATTTACCGAGGCTAAGGAATTCATAACCGATAACTTCGTCGTTTTCGTCAAGAGCCATGCGAGTGCAATAGCCTTCAGTCATTTCGAGGTAGCGAACACCCTTTTCGCGAGTGCCGAACATAGTACCAACTTGGCTACGGAGGCCCTTACCGAGGTCTTCGAGTGAAGCACCGATTACCAAGCCACCTTCAGAGAAGGCACTTTGAGTGCGACCGTAAACGATTTGAAGGAACAATTCGCGCATTGCAGTGTTGATAGCGTCGCACACGAGGTCGGTGTTGAGCGCTTCAAGAATGGTCTTGCCTGGAAGAATTTCTGCTGCCATAGCTGCTGAGTGGGTCATACCAGAGCAACCGATGGTTTCGATCATACATTCTTCAATCACACCATTTTTCACATTGAGAGAAAGCTTGCAAGCGCCTTGTTGAGGAGCGCAGTGACCAATGCCGTGAGTGAAGCCTGAAACATCTTTGATTTCTTTAGATCTAACCCATTTTCCTTCCTCTGGTATAGGAGCGGATGGGTGGTTAGCACCCTTTGCTACACAGCACATTTCCTGTACTTCTTGTGAATAAACCATGTTACTTACTTTTAAAATAGTTATATAATAAAGTGTAATTCTTCTGCATTAAAAATTAGCGAAAGGCTATGGCTTGCGCCAGATGGGAAGCGTCTTGAAATCGCACCCATAATTTCAACTACAAATTTACGGAAAATATTCTGTATATGAAAAATTCCGACAACATTTAAGTAAATTTTCGACATCTTTTCGGCGATTTGTCCTACAAAGAGGTTCAGTGGATAAATACTGGGGGGGCTGAAACAAAAACATAAAAAAACAGCCTTTTGGCGATGCCAGTGCTTCGCACCTGTCGTTAGTGCTGCGGCATGTCTGATTTCAAGCAGAGGCTTGAATCAGCCACACCACATCACCAACGCCGCCCTCCCCAGCGAGGGCGGTGGCATCGTCAAAAGGATAAAAACCGCTCGCCTTCGGCGAAAAACAAAACCCGGTAGGGACGTGATACTTCACGTCCGCCCATAATTGTAATATCATATTGAATATCAACCATTTGGCGCGGATGCAAAGTATCGCGTCCCTACCATGCAAAATCGTTTGATTTGATACAACCTCCTTCCAAGAAATATTTTATCATCAGGGGTTTTTCGCCGTGAAACGGCGAGCGGTTTTTATCCTTGGGGCAAAGTGGATAGCCCTCGTAAGAGGGTGGCGGAGGGATTGTGTGGTTGGCGGCATGGAAACTCGTTTCCAATGACGCAAAGCGCACAATTCCTCCACCAAATGCGAAGCATTCCACTTTGCCCCAAGGCTGTTTTTTATGTTTTTGTTTTTGATTCCATTCACGATTCGGCAACATTGCATAATCTATCCCCAGAAATTTTCCACTGAGTGCCTAAAAGAAAGCGTCCGCAAAAATGCGAACGCCTGTATGCTGAAAAATGGGTGCCGATATTACTGGCGAGTGTATTCTGTGGTCTTGCCTTCGCCGTCGGTGAGGGTCAGCTTGTCGCCGCTGAACTGTACACCGAATCGCAGCGTGTCGGTAGCGGTGATGAGGGTGAGGGTGTCGTTGTTTTCGTTCACAGCCCACTCCAGATATTCGGTGCCGTCACCGATGGTTTTGGCGCTGCTGTCGTCCACCAGCTCAAAGCCCTTTTGTGAGGCATCTGCCCATTTGCCAATGATTGTGGCGCTATCTTCCACTTCTTTTACTACTGCTTCGGCATTTTCCGACGATTTTGCTTCGCCGCCAGAGCATGAGAGCATTGCAAGCGACAATGCTGCACATGCGAAAAACATTGCTTTTTTCATTTCTTCTGTATTTTGTTTGTTGTTCTTGTCTGTGTGCAAAATTACTGACAATATATAAGACCACCAAACATTCGGCACGACAATTCCCTCATAATGCCGTGCCGAAATGGAGTTTTGCTTTTCATGGTTTAAAATGGAATTGACAGTTGTGTGCCTTTTTGTGGAAGCATCGGCTTCATCAGGTTTTTTATCGACATGCTGCTGGCTGTGCTGATGCCCATGTTGATGGCCCAACCTTGCGTCTTGTTGCGAATGGTGAGCTTCGCCAGCCCCACGCATTTGCCTGCCATGGTGGTGATGAGTCGCACCACGTCGTCGATAGATGTGAAGTTGCTCTTTGCGATTGATGCCATGGTTCGACCGTTCCAGCTCAGATTAGCCATGATGAGGTCGGTGCTTGAGATTTTGTGTGTGGAAGCCATTTTTTTCTTTCATTTTCTTTATTGTATTGCAAAGTTACCAATGCTATGTGTTATAAATCTGCCCAATATATCAAAATAACGTTAATTTGAGGTTTTTTGCCATGTTTCGCGATTTTTTTCTTGAAAAAATGCGTTTTTTCATGGAACAAAGGCGTTGAAGTCCACGGCTCTTTCATTTAACATTCGAATAAGGACATAGCTCCCCTTACCCGGTTCG
>ERZ827496.616-NODE-616-length-48816-cov-4.256147_pt1 | contig 48816 bp, 45 predicted proteins | sample MGYA00519769_ERZ827496 | MGnify/ENA primary metagenome ERZ827496 (study PRJEB31778, sample SAMEA3449327) | human gut metagenome | biome: human gut; feature: human-associated habitat; material: faeces | place: United Kingdom | collected 2010/2012 ...
CTCTCAATTGCTACTCTTTTTTTCTTGCTGTAACACTTCTATTGTAATCCTACATGATAACCGCAACCACGTTGATAAGCCCCATTGCCTTTGCGGCAGACGACACAGCACCTGCCGCCGAAGAGATACACAACCGCGTAGCCTACGGCACACCGACGATAGACGGCAAGCTCGACGATCTGTATCTGAAGTCCGAAAGGATCGACTACAAGCTGAAGCCGTGGTACCTCATGGATGAAAAGGATGCAGAAGCAAGACCGAAGCTTATCAACTGGGACACCGGCGTAGAGGCATATTCATATATGCTCTGGGATGATGATAATATCTATGTCTATTTTTCGGTCAAGGACAACACTCTCGGAATAGTCGATTACGAAAAAGCCGAGCAGCCGGCATTTGACAATATGATATACACATATCAGGACGGAATTTGGATCACATTTGATATCGGTGATTCGCTTTCTCTGTTTGCAGATCGCGGCGGCAGATTTCTTGCGACGACCCCTAAAAGCAATTCCACCTCTCTTTTGCCGATTGACGGCAACGCCGGCAAAAAAGGCGAGGGGCTTATAGGTCTTAACAGCGAATATTTTGTAACCGAAAGCAATTCCGACGGATATGTCTCGGAATTTCGGATTCCGCTCACCTCTGATGCGGCTAATAAGCTCTGCCTCGGTGCGGCATATCAGGCACGCACGAGCATTCACAATTATATTGACACTCTTCCGTACAGCCGCATGCACGTCGGCGAACCCGGAATATATAAGGTAGCGGGCTTTGAATACGGTTCGATGTACGGCGAGGCAACATCGGGAGAAAAATCTTTTTTCGATACCGTTGACACTGCACCTGCCATCAATCGCTATATCGACCTTGTCGGAACAGACAACGGCGATATTAACGGCGACGGCAGCGTTGATACGCTCGACCTCGTGCGTCTTATGAAGAATATCGCAGCGGAAGTCGATGCGACCCCCATTCAGGATATAAATCTTGACGGTAGGGTCGATGTCTGCGACCTCGTAGAATTGATGAAGATAATCTCTATCGGATAAAACCGACGGCAGAGTCTGCACGATCATAATGCGGACATTGCATAAAATTACTGCCGTATTTGCGCCGAATAAAATTGACAGCCCGGACGGATGTACTCCGCCCGGGCTGCTCTGACTATTATATGATTTCATGCAGCTGACCGCATTCAAGTCCTTCATCGGCGAACCGATCGGGCGGCATATATGCGTCGCCGATTTACTCTGCCGACGGTTCTTCCGTATCATCCGAAGTCTCGATATATCGACGAATATAATGCATCGCGCGGCGAGTGCCGGAGGTATTTTCGGCAATAGCGGAGAGCTTTGAAACTATCTCGCCGAGCCCGTAAAACAAGAAGAACAGCGACACGGAGGACGCGGTCGCGATAAGGGTATAGACATACGAGGATATCGACGTTTCCGGGGTAAATACAATGCACCTCAGACCGACAATAATTGATACCGTAACACCAACGATAAGCAGTACAAATGAGTACGCCTTTAGCTTTCTGCCGAAATGTTTCATACTGTTTCCCTCTCAGTTAATAAAGCTGTTTTTCAGCCGCATAGGCTGACACCGTGACATAATTATATCTTATACGGCGCTCGTTGTCAACGATTTCATCGCCATATGCGTCACATAAAGCTATTTTCTTGTAAGTCAAAAGCGGCACAGCCAAGCCGCACCGCCTTTGTCTATAAGCTCAGCCGAGCATATTACATTTCACCGAGTCCCTCGGATATACCGAGTGCAACGATACCGATAATAACGAGCGCAACGCACATCGCCTGATTGCGGCGCAGCTTCTCCCCGAGAAATACACGCGAGAGAATGACCGAAACAATGCAGTAGGAGGCGATCATCGGAGCGGCAAGCACAGGGTTGCGCGACATTGCAAAGACATAGAATATCTGACCGAACTGCTCAGCCGATGCGGCAGCACCCTTCCAAAGCTCGTGACGTGCAAAGGGGTTGTAGGGCTTGTGCTCGCGGATGAGCAGGAAGATCCAGCAGCCGATGCCGACAAGCAGGAAGGTAAGACCGTAAAGCACAAGGACATCTATCTCGCCGAGGCCGAGACCGTGCTCGCCGTCGAGGATAATGCCGTCTGCGGCGGTTCCTATGGTATCAAAGATGCAGTAGAGCAGCGGGAAGATAAGCGCGAGCGCGCCTCTTGTGTATTTGCGGTCGCTCTCGGGCTGCTCCTCCTTGGATATCTTCTGCTCGACAAACGCAAGCAGGACAACGCCGATAACGATAACCGCAGTTCCGCAGATATCAAGAATACCGTATTCGTCGGATATGCTGTCAATGCTGCCCTTTGCCATCATCCAGATGATCATGGCGATGGCGGAAAATGCGCCGGAAGCGTTCTGAACCGGCGAAACTATCGACAGCTCAAGGTATCTCAGTCCCGCATAGCCGATGACCATCGAGATTATGTAGGAAAGCGAAGCGGGAGTATAGAGCAGCGCGTTCTTTGCCATCGTAGGCAGGTCGAAGCCGCTCTCGGAGAACGGAATAAGCGCGATGGAGACGATACCCATTACAAGTCCGACCCAAACGGCTATTCGGATATGAGAGAGACTGTCGTCCTCGTCGCTGCCTTTTTTATACAGCAGATCGGCACAGCCCCATGCCAGTGTAGTGATCAAAGCAAAAATAAACCAAGACATTTCTCTGAAAAGTTCCTTTCATCCGGGACGCAGCGCGTCGGGAATTATTTATGAAAAAGTTTTTTTGTATTGTAGCGCGGCTCACAGGTAAGGTGAATGCCGAGCTTGCGGTATACGTCCTCATCTACCTGCGACGGGATAATGGTGGAATGTGCCTCGCAGTCACGCAGCTCCTTCAGCTTTGCAAAGGCAGCAGCCGCATCCCTGCTTGTCGCGGCACTGATAGATAGCGCGATAAGAGCCTCGTCGGTGTGCAGACGGGGATTGCGGTTGCCGAGCATCTCGACCTTGAGCTGCTGTATAGGCTCGATGGTGGATGGAGCTATCAGGTGAACATCCTTAGGAATATCACACATCGCCTTTATCGCATTAAGCACTGCAGCAGCAGCCGGTCCGAGCAGCGCAGAGGTCTTTCCGGTAACTATTCTGCCGTCCGGCAGCTCGATCGCTACCGCCTCAGGATGATTCGGATCGGCGACGGACTTGCTCTTTTCGAGCGCAGCTCCTACTACCGGACGCTCATCGACCGTAACGCCGGCAGTCTGCATAATAAGCTCAAGCTTTTCGACCGCTGCGGGACTTCCCCTGCCGCGGCGGCTGTCGCACATAGTGCTGAAATAGCGGCGGATGATCTCGTCCTTTGATGCGCGGCAGACTACCTCGTCGTCGCTTATGCAGTTACCCGCCATATTGACACCCATATCGGTAGGCGACTTGTAGGGCGAGCTGCCGGATATCCTGCGAAACATAGCATCGAGCACCGGGAATACCTCGATATCGCGGTTGTAGTTGACCGCCATCCTGCCGTATGCCTCAAGGTGATAAGGATCGATCATATTTACATCGTTAAGGTCGGCGGTCGCCGCCTCGTATGCAAGATTGACAGGGTGCTTGAGAGGGATATTCCATATCGGGAAGGTCTCGTATTTTGCGTAGCCCGCCTTTATGCCGCGCTTGTACTCATGATAGAGCTGCGAGAGGCATGTAGCCATCTTGCCGCTTCCGGGTCCCGGCGCGGTAACAACGACGAGCGGACGGGTGGTCTCTATATACTCGTTCTTTCCGAAGCCGTCGTCCGACACTATATGATTGATATCATGCGGATAGCCGTCGATGATGTAGTGGAAATATACCTTCATACCGAGGCGCTCGAGCTTGTCGTGGAATGCCATAGCGGTCTTTTGTCCGGTAAAGTGCGAGATAACAACGCTGCCGACATACAGTCCCATGCCGTGAAAGGCATCTATCAGGCGAAGCACGTCCGCATCATAGGTAATACCGATATCACCGCGCATCTTATTATTCTCGATGTCACTTGCATTGATAACGATAACGACCTCCGCGCGATCCGCTATCTTGGAGAGCATCTTTATCTTGCTGTCAGGCTCAAAGCCCGGAAGAACTCTCGCCGCATGATAATCGTCAAAGAGCTTGCCGCCGAACTCGAGATACAGCTTTCCGCCGAAGCTGTCTATGCGCTTCTGTATCTCCTGCGACTGCATCCGTATGTATTTCTCCTGATCAAAACCGATCTTACCTATCATCCGTACTCACCCACCGTGTTTTAACTTTGTATTATTATCTGTCACAAATCAGACTTGATTATACCACGCTCCGCCGTCTTTGTCAACCCGAACCGATGGTAAAAAGCTCGAACCGTGGCGCATTATGCCGCCATGCGCTCCTGCCGCACACATTCCGCATGTTCCGCATGTATGGATATGAAAAAAATCCTCTTTTCTCCCATGCGTCGAAAACAATCAGCAAAATCCTATCAATTCATATCTGTACTGTCGATATTTAAATTACAGCAGTAAATTAAAAACTTTCAAAATAGCTATTGACAAATCACATCGAACCTGATATAATAACATCGTTCGCTGAACGCTGCTATGGCTCAGTTGGTAGAGCACATCCTTGGTAAGGATGAGGTCATCAGTTCGACTCTGATTAGCAGCTCCAGAATTGCCGCTCTGCAAAAGCAGGGCGGCTTTCTTCTTTTTTGTTTTCTTCATCTTTTTGTCTTTTTCGCATCTCGGTCTCTCGTACGCCTATTCTCTGCACCCGGAATCTTCAGGTTTACTTTGCGCCGACCCTTATTTTTTCGCGCATCCTTGACAACCGTCGGGAATGCGGCTATAATTGATAGGTAAAAATTTGTTGTATGGAGTGTGCCGTCATGGAATATGCGCCGAAGCCCGTTCGAGATTTTATTTCATATCTGACGGTCGTCCGCAACCGCACACAGCAGACGGCGGACAAGTATCGGCACGATCTGTGCATGTTTCTGCGCTATGTCGCCGCAACGCGGGACGGGCTGACGCCGGGCACGGAGGAATACAACAGCTACGATATTTCGGAGATAGATGAGGCATTTATCAAGACGATATCGACCGACGACATACTCTCCTTTTTGTATCATAAAAAGAGTGACGACCACAACGAGTCGCGGGCAATCGCACGCAGACTGTCGGCGATAAAGTCGTTTTTTAAATACTATTCGGTCTCGCGGCATCTGATCGACGAAAGCCCTGCGGCAAATATCGAAACACCGCCGCACAAAAAATCCCTGCCGCGTTTTCTCACCCTCGAGCAGAGCATTGCACTGCTCGACGCGGTGCGCAGCGATTCCGATTCGCAGACGCGCGAGCGGGACTATGCAATAATAACTCTCTTTCTCAACAGCGGAATGCGTCTGTCCGAGCTCACCGGCATCAACCTCGGCGACATCGACCCGCAGCTGCGCTCGCTGCGCGTGCTCGGAAAGGGCGCCAAGGAGCGAATGATATATCTCAACGAGGCTTGCCGTGAGGCGCTTGAGGTCTATCTGCCGATACGGCGTGCAGACGGAGAGGTGAAGCCGGGGCATTCCGAGGCACTGTTTCTCAGCCGCCAGCACCGCAGAATAAGCAATCCGATGGTGCAGAAAATTGTATACAAATATCTCGATGCAGCCGGACTCGGCAGCGAGCATTTTTCGGTGCATAAGCTGCGCCACACGGCGGCAACGCTGATGTATCGCAGCGGCGCGGTGGATGTGCGCGTGCTGAAGGATATCCTCGGTCACGAGCAGCTGAACACGACTCAGATATATACACATGTAAGCGATACGCAGATGGAAAAGGCGATGGATGCCACCCCCCTCGCGCACCGAAGCCCCCGAAAGGGCAGCTCAAATGATGAATAAGCCCGTAAGAAAGGCAGAAGAATGAACAATATAAACAATACCCGCCGCAGCGCACAGACGGACAGAACAACGCGCACGCCGGCGCAGAGAACATCCTCCGGCAGAAACGCATCGGGCAGCAGAATCGGACATTCATCCGAAGGCAATACATACGGAGGCGGAGCATATGCCGATGATACCTACGTCAGACGACCGTCCGGCAGCAGATCCGCTGCACACGATCAGGCGCGCCGATCCCGCAGCGGCGGCAGAAGATATCCCACATCCGGAGGAGGCGCGACAGCACACCGAAATCCGCTCTCGCCACCCGTTCCGCAGCTTATCGCAGCACTGCTCTGTGCGCTGCTCGCGTTCTCTATCGTATTCGTACTGAATCAGAAGCCCGAGCTGATAGGCAAGGAGCTCAGCTCCGATATCACCGAGCTTGTCAATCCCGCGCTCGGCGAATATTTCGAGGGCAAAGCAATAAAGACGGGAAAGATCAAGGAGATAACCGAGAACATCTCGAGCCGGAATGCCCTGCTCATCGACCTGCACACCGGCAGAGCGATATGCGAAAAGAACAGTGATACGATTACATATCCCGCATCGCTGACCAAGATAATGTCGGCGATAGTCGCGATTGAGAACATCCCCGATCCGAACACGACCATGCTGACCGTTCCGCAGGAGCTTGTTGATCAGCTCGTGCGGGAGAACTCGTCAATGGCGGGCTTTTCCGCAGGTGAAACAGTCTCAGCGACCGACCTGCTGTACGGTTGCCTGCTGTCCTCCGGCGGCGAAGCTACCGGAACGCTGGCTCTGTACGTCGGCGGAGGCGAGGAATCCGAGTTCGTCGCCATGATGAACAAAAAGGCAGAGGAGCTGGGCTGCGCCTCCACCCACTTTGCAAATCCAACCGGACTGCACAGCATATCACATACGTCTACGGCGATAGATATGGCAAAAATATTCCGCTATGCCCTGCAAAACGAGACCTTCCGCACTATTGTGACCTCATCGAGCTACTACACCTCTCATACCGAGCAGCATCCGAACGGTATCACACTGACAAGCACGGTGTACAAGGCATTTTCTCAGGCCGGACTTGAAATGGGCAGCATACGCGGCGGAAAGACGGGCTTTACCCTCGAAGCGCGCCAATGTCTCGCAACCTACTACTCCGGCGAAAACGGCGACTACATCCTGATAACGATGGGTGCCGGCGACGGTACAAATACCACCTACGACAATGCGCGCGATGCGTCGATAATCTATCGCGCATATGTCGATAAGAAGCAATAAGCAGTAAAATAATCACTGCACATTTGATGCAGCGATGCCTTCGGCAGGAGAATGTGCATTAATTTATTGTACTCCTTGATCTGTCATATGCCGCATACCGCGTCCGCAATCTGGATATATAATAATCTTTTAGTTTGGTGATTGTCATATAATCAGTTTCGGCTTATACTAAGCATATCAACGATCAAGGAGTACAAAAGCAATGAACAGCAAGATCAAGCAGCTGACTATCGCAGCGCTCTTTGCCGCGCTCGCGTGCGTCGCAACAATGATAATCAAAATACCGTCCCCTCTCAAGGGCTATCTAAACATAGGCGACTGCGTCGTCCTGCTCAGCGGATGGCTGCTCCCCCCTTTCTACGGTTTTCTTGCCGCGGGCATCGGATCGGCACTCGCAGACCTATTCTCCGGCTATATGATCTATGCCGCCGCGACCTTTGTCATAAAGGGACTTATGGCGCTCGTCGCGTACTATGTCCATACGGCGCTTAACAAAAAGCTCCACTCTCTGCCCTCACGCTTAATCAGCGGCGTGCTTGCCGAGATAGTTATGGTGCTCGGTTATTTTGTATTTGAGGGCTTTATGTACGGCTTTGCACCGTCTGCGGTCAATATTCCGTCAAACTGCGTTCAGGGAGTCGCGGGTCTTATTCTCGGCACGCTGCTCGTCAAGATATTTGAAAAAACGATAGTCAACAAGCTTAAGATATTCGACAAGTCGACTGCAAAAACAGATTAAATATTGTAAAACAACCGAAAAAACAAGGAGTGAGATACCATGTCGATTTATGAGCAGACCTCTGCTGCAATAAACGAGCTGTGTGAAAAAGCCAAGCTGAAGCCGGGCAATATCGTTATTGTGGGCTGCTCCACAAGTGAGGTCGTCGGTTCAAAGATCGGAACGAACTCAAACTATGAGGTGGCGGGCGAAATCTGCCGCGCACTTCTCGACTGTACCAAGGAGCGCGGTATCTATCTTGCCGTGCAGTGCTGCGAGCACCTGAACCGCGCCGTTATCACCGAACGTGCAGCCGTGCCGTTTGCCGAGCCGGTAAATGCAGTACCGCAGCCAAAGGCAGGCGGCTCACTCGCAACACAGGCATATGCCGCATTCACCGATCCGATCGCGCTCGAGGAGATAAAGGCAGATGCCGGTCTCGATATCGGCTTTACACTCATCGGAATGCACCTGAAAAAGGTCGCTGTGCCGCTGCGTCTCGAGAACAATACCATCGGCGAGACGATGATAATCGCCGCACGTACAAGGCCGAAATTCATCGGCGGCGTGCGCGCAAAATACGACGAGGAGCTGTTGTAAGGCACCGCATCGAGCGCTACACCACAGAGCAAGTTTGCCAAACGTATAAAGTAAAAGAGCATATCCGAGAAAGCTGTCAGCCGTCGGATATGCTCTCATTTATATGGGTCTATATCGAAAAAATCGTAAAAATAACCGTATTTGACACTCACGCTATCGCGACATGCAAAATCTTCTATACGAATGCCGCGTGTTTTTTTCATATATCAGAAATATTCACGCATATGCGGACACACAAATTGCTCCACGCGCCAACCCGCGCGCCTCAAACTCCGCGTTTTGCACGCTCGCGGTCAAGATAATTCTGCAGTATTATCTGCGCCGATGCGGTATCTATGACCGCCTTGCGCTTCTTACTGCGCGTATCTGTCATATTCATATAGGCGCTTGCAGCCATCGTTGTGCATCGCTCGTCCATCATAGCGACCTCAAGTCCCGTCTCAGACCTCAGACGCTCGGCAAATGCATGTGCCTTTTCGCTCCGAAAGCCGTGCGAACCGTCCATATTTATTGGGTCGCCGAGCACTATCATGCCGACATCGTACTGCTCGATATACGGCAAAAGCAACGATATCAGCTTGCCGTCGCCGCCCGCCGTAACGGTCGTTATGCCCTGTGCGAGCAGACCGGTCGGATCGCTGACCGCGATCCCGGTGCGCTTGTCTCCGTAGTCTATTCCGAGTATTCTCTTATCCATTAGCTATCTCCGGGCAAAGTATTACGGCATGTCACACATCGCCGTCAATCGTAAAACTTGAATCCGACATTATTCGCCTCTGCAAACGCACGCAGGTCAGAGTCTGTCGGAAGCGAGGCGATAAGCCCCTTTGTCGCGCGCGTCCATGCCTTGGCAAGTGCCGCATAGGTGCAGGCATGACCGATATCGCGTCCGCCCGCCTTTACGCGGGTCGCATAGTCGTAGGTCAGCGCCGAGATAAACGAATCGTCCGCACCGGAGCGATCGACCTCGCTTACATCAAAGGGCAGCAGCATCTCGTGATATTTATTATCGCTGAGGAATATTCCCTTTGTATCGCTGAGCATCAGCACGGTATAGCGCGTGTGTATGCGACGCTCGAGCTCGCCGGAGACCCGCAGACCGCTCTGTTCGCCCGACGGCAGAGTCCCCGTCAGCATCTCCGCCGTATCCGCATCGACTATGACAACATCCGCACGGCGCAGCGACTCAAGCGGCAGGTCGGGACTTACTCCGCAGAGGTCGAGCACGACCGGCACACCGCGCCGCACCGCCTCCGATACGGCAAAGATTATCGAGCCGACCGACGCTCCGCCGCAGCGCACGAGCGCAGCATCGGGCAGGCAGGTAAAAGCCTCACCGATATCATCATCCGAGAGACGCAGATTGGCACCGGGAATGTCGATTATCGCATCTCTGCCGGTGTCGATTATCGTCGAATAGCCGGTATGACATCCGTTCTTTTTCACATAAAAGCGGCGGTCGACGCAGAATGAACCGAGAAAGTCCTCGAGCATAACGGCGTAGCTGTCCTCACCGACCGAGGAGCAGACGATGCTGTCCCCTCCGAGCTTTGATATAGCGACCGACGAAATGACCGCCCTGCCGCCCGGACGGATGGAATACCGCTCTGCGGTCACCGTGCAGCCGGGGCGCGGTATGCCGTCGCAGCGGATAAGAGTCGAGACCGACGCCGTTCCTATCGTGAGTATTCTTGTCTTCATCTGCCTTCACCTGCCATTCGAAAATCATTCATTGCTCGATATTTCCAACACGTATCGAGCTTTTTTACAATTATATCACATATTACAGCTTAAATCAAGAGCCGCACGGCACGACGTTCATCCACGGGTTAAAATAACAAAAAGCGGATAATTATTTCTTTGGAAAAATCCGATAGAATTTCATCAGCCCCCCTCCGTCGATTGAGCCCACTTGCATATTTAACCGTGCAGCGTTTAAATATGGGAGACTTTTTCGCCTTATCTGCCTATTTTCAATCTAAATTCAAGAACGGTCCTTTTGTTTTGTGCTTTTTCGTATCCATATGAACCTTATAGGTCTGTGCTGTTTTGGGCTCACGGGTGGCTTGGGGAGAGATAAAAAAGATGCAGAAGCGTCGAAAATCGTCACGTCGCCGTACAAGTGTACGGCAGAGGCGATTTTCGGCGGTAGAAAAAGCGAAAACTTTATTTCGCCGTCTGAAGGAATCCGCAAGGATTCCGACATCTTTCAGCAAATCAGATTATACAAAAGCCGTCATCAAATGCCTTGTTTTCGCTTTTTTGGTCTGCGCTTTTTTAGCCTCCCCAAGAGCTTTTTCGGTCCGGACGATTTTAGCCGACACAAGCAAAAAAGGCCGGGCATGCAGCCCTGCCTTTTTGGTTTCATCGCGTGATCGGATAAACTCAGTCGGCGTAAACGCTTACGCGCTTTCTGCCGCCCGTGATGTGCTCGAATTTGACCTTACCGTCAATAAGAGCAAAAAGGGTATCGTCTGTTCCGATTCCGACATTGTTGCCGGGATGAATGTGAGTTCCTCTCTGGCGAACGAGGATATTTCCTGCAGTTACAGCCTGACCGTCGGCACGCTTTACGCCGAGGCGCTTGGACTCACTGTCGCGTCCGTTCTTGGTAGAACCGACACCTTTTTTGTGTGCAAAGAACTGTAAACCTAATCTAAGCATGGTCTTTTTCTCCTTATCAAAATTCTTTTTTTACGTCAGGCATCTCAGCCGATCAGCTCCGGCTCCTCCTCCGTCTCGATGACGTCGAGGTAGTCGTAATAATCTTCGAGCATGTCTGCGAGCTGCAAGCAATAACCCTGTATCACACCGGATACCGCATAGCGCTTCCGCTCGTCACTCTCGTAATCGGGGAGGGCGCTGCGCGCGATGACCTGAACATCCGCCGTATCGGGATCGTAGCGATAGTCGATATCTCCTCCGAAGGAGACCTCAATGGTGTTGACCACGAGCATAGTCATTGCGGAAAGTGCCGCACAAAGCTCGTCAACGCCGCCCATCTCTCCCAGACCCGCATGTCCGGTCTCGGTAAAGCCGTAATAAATGCCGCTCTTTTTGTAAAATGTTACTTTAGTCATTCTATGACTCCCGAAAGCTCATCCCTCAGGGGATAAAACTCAGCCGACGATGCTGCCGATCTGAACCTTTGTGTAAGGCTGACGGTGACCGAGCTTTCTCTTCTCGTTCTTCTTAGACTTGTAACGCAGAACTGTGATCTTCTTACCCTTGCCGTTCTTTACGACAGAGGCAGTGACCGACGCACCCTCAACATACGGAGCGCCGCTCTTGAACGAACCGTCCTTGGAAAGAGCAAGCACCTTGTCGAAGGTATAGGTTTCGCCCTCGGCTACGTCGAGCTTCTCAACGAAGATAACGTCGCCCTCGGCAACTTTGTACTGCTTTCCGCCTGTTTCGATTACTGCAAACACGAAAAGCACCTCACTTTCTGATGGGGTCTGTCCCCAGAACTCGCTGTGCAGGCGCTGCGCTTATAGGGCATAAACATCCCTGCCTGTTTCATGCGGCGTTTTTCATTATATCATATCTTTTTTGCCGTGTCAACCGAATATACACGTTTTTTTCTATAAGATTACGAAAAGTGAATTCCCAAAGTAAATTCCACTGTGGAAAAGCAGTAGAAATCAGTATTAGAAAACGGCAGAAATTTCTTTGGGAATTCACGTCAGATTACGAAAAAACAGAAGCATCGGCATGTGTCAATGTCTATGTCAATGTCTATGTCAATATCTATGTCAATGTCTATGTCAATGTCTATTAGGAGCAAATGCGTCCGCAAGCAAATCGTACGGACGCATTTGGCTTTAAGTATTATTAAGGCACAGACAAAACAAATGCTCCGCTCAGTCAAGCTCGCGCTTGCCGGTATACAGCTCATAGTATCTGCCGCCGAGCGCTATCAGCTCGTCGTGGCTGCCGCGCTCGATTATCTTACCGCCCTCAAGGACCATTATCATATCCGCATCGCGGACGGTGGACAGGCGGTGCGCGATGACAAAGGTCGTTCTGTCCTTCATCAGACGGTCCATACCGTGCTGAATATGCCGCTCGGTGCGAGTATCTACCGAGCTTGTCGCCTCGTCGAGCACAAGTATGGGTGCCTTGGAGACAGCAGCGCGGGCAATATTGAGCAGCTGACGCTGACCCTGCGAGAGGTTTGCGCCGTCGCCCTCGATAACGGTATCATAGCCATGCTCAAGACGCATGATAAACGAATGTGCACTCGCCGTCTTGGCGGCAAGCTCGACCTCCTCGTCGGTCGCATCGGGTCTGCCGTACCGGATATTTTCACGAATAGTACCGGTAAACAGGTGCGTATCCTGAAGCACCATTGCAATATTTTTGCGCAGCGATGCAAGCGGATACTCGCGGATATTTTTACCGTCTATTGTTATGCTTCCGCTGTCGGTATCATAAAAGCGGCTGAGCAGGTTGGTAACGGTGGTCTTGCCGGCGCCGGTCGAACCGACAAACGCGACCTTCTGTCCGGGCATTGCATGCAGCGAAATATCGTGCAGCACCGTCTTGTCGGGGCGATAGCCGAAGCAAACATTCTCGAGCACTATATCGCCGGTGAGCGAAACATCGCCGGGTACAACGCCCTCATCGTCCCTCTCGGGCTCCTCGTCCATCACCGCAAAAACTCTCTCCGCGCCCGCAAGAGCGGCAAATATGGTCGACATTTGCATAGAAACCATATTTATCGGCATCGAAAACTGACGCGAATAGTTTGCAAAGACGGTCAGCGCACCGGGTGTGAGTCCGCCGACGACCATAAGTATACCGCCGACACCGACCGTGACTGCAAAGCTGATCTGCGACGTATTGCCCATGATAGGCCCCATAATGCCGCCGAAGAACTGCGCGCCTGTCTGCTTCTCGCGCAGATCGCGGTTAATGGTATCGAACTCCTCGCAGCAGACCTGCTCGTGATTAAAGACCTTGACGACCTTCTGTCCCGACACAGTCTCCTCAATATAACCGTTGACCGCGCCGAGTGCTTCCTGCTGCCCCGAATAGTATCGGCTGCTCTTCCCGCCGATTATCGAGCCGAGCTTCATAAATATCGGTACGAAGCAGACGGTGATAAGGGTGAGCTGCCAGCTCGTCGTTATCATGAAAACAAAGGTTCCGATTAAAGTGATAAAGCCGGAGGTCATCGAGGTGAGCGAGTTTTGAAGCATGGTGTCGATATTATCGACATCGTTTGTATAGCGGCTCATTATCTCGCCCGTCGGATGGGTATCGAAGAATCTGACGGGGAGTCTGTCCATCGCACAGAAGAGATCGGAGCGCAGATGCTCTATCGCCCTCTGCGATACCGAGAGCATAAGTCTGCCCTGAAGATAGGTGGTAACGACTCCGACAAGATAGATGCAGAGCATCAGCGCAAGCGCGCAGAACAGATACACGAGCGCATCCGTCCATGCGGATCCGGAGAGCAGCCGCTGCATGAGCGGAGTCTCGGTAAACGAACGTATAACCTTATCGGCGAGCACCGCCGCTGCGCCACTCTTCTCGGTAGTCGCGACGCCCGCTATGTTGTTGATAATAGGTGCCAGCAGATACGAGCCGACAAGTGATGTAAGCGTACTGACGAGCATGCACAGCAGCACGAATATAAGATTGATCGTATACGGACGGACATATGAAAACAGTCTGCCGACCGTGCGGCGGGTATTTTTCGGCTTACCCTTAGCCATACCTCTCGGTCCGGGACCGCCGGGTCCGCGTCTGCCGCCCATCATGCCGCCCTCGGACTTTGCCTGACCGCTGCCGCTGTAACGCGCGCGCAGCTGCTCAAGTGTTCTTGCGCCGCTCATGCTCTCGCCTCCTTTTCGGCACTGCCGGACTGCGAACGAACGATGTCGCGGTAGTCCTCGCAGCTGCTCATAAGCTCATCATGCGTACCCTCTCCGACTATTTCGCCGTCGCCGATGATGTTGTCACACTCGCGCACCGAGCTGATGCGCTGAGCGATAATTATCTTTGTCGTACCTGCAAGCGAGGTAGCAAAAGCCTTTCTTATGCGAGCCTCGGTCGCGGTATCTACCGCGCTCGTCGAGTCGTCGAGGATAATTATCTTCGGCTTTTTAAGCAGTGCGCGTGCGATACAAAGACGCTGCTTCTGTCCGCCGGAGACATTTGCTCCGCCCTGACCGAGCACCGTTTCATAGCCCTCCGGGAAGGAGGAAACGAACTTGTCCGCCTCAGCGGCGCGAGATGCTTCAAGCATCTCCTCGTCCGATGCATCGGCATTTCCCCATCGCAGATTTTCCGCAATGGTGCCCGAGAAAAGAACGTTCTTCTGCAGCACCATTCCCACTCCCTCGCGCAGATGGTACAGCGAATAATCGCGGACATTTACACCGTCGACAAGCACCTCTCCGCTATCGGTATCATACAAGCGCGGAATGAGCGACACAAGCGTTGTTTTACCGCATCCGGTCGAGCCGATGATGCCGACTGTCGAGCCTGCCTTGATATGCAGATTGATATGCGAGAGCACCTCGGCGGAGCTTCCCTTATAATAACGGAAGCTGACATCACGGAATTCTACATCGCCGTGCTCTACGCGCAGCTCGGGCTGAGCGGCACCCTCGTCCGAAATATCCGGCAGCTCGTCAAGCACCTCGGATATACGGCGCGCCGACGCCATCGCACGCGACGACATCATGAACATCATCGTAACCATCATCAGCGACGAGAGTATCTGCGTAACATATGTGACGAACGAAGAAAGATCGCCGACCTGCATTCCGCCGACCGTGCCCGCCTCACGCATAACGATGCGTCCGCCTATCCAGAGAACGGCGACGGTAGTCAGGTTCATGCATATCGTCATAACGGGCTGAATGCCGATCATTATCTTGTAAGCAGCCATACCCGCGCGGCGGAGAGCACCGTTTGCACCGCGGAATTTCTCCTCCTCGTGGTCCTCACGGACAAAGCTCTTGACAACGCGGACATTCGTCACGCTCTCCTCAACGGTAGAGTTGAGCGTATCTATGCGCTCCTGAACGACCTTAAAGCGCGGGAATCCGCGACGGACGATAAACAGTATTGCAATAAACAGCACGGGTATCGACACGCAGAAGACAAGCGAAAGGTCGGGGCGCAGCGCCACCGCCATTATCAGTGCGCCTATCATCATACCCGGCGCGCGCAGACACATGCGCAGCAGCATGTTGATGAAGTTCTGCAGCTGCGTTACGTCGTTTGTCAGACGTGTGACAAGCGAGCCCGAGGAAAAACGGTCAATGTTCGCGAACGAATAGCTCTGCACCTTTTTGTACAGGTCGAGCCGCAGGTCGGCGGAAAAGCCGACCGAAGCCCTTGTTCCGAAATATGCACCGCCGACGCCGCCTGCCATCATGCACAGCGCGGTTAGGATCATCGCCGCCATATAGCCTATGCAGCTGCCGACGGTGAGCGTTCCCGCGCTGCCCGCGTTCAGAACACCGCGCAGCAGCCACGGCATCATTATCTCTCCGACGACCTCTACTATCATACACAGCGGTCCGACTATAAAGGACACTATGTGAGGTCGGATATATTTAAACCATCTCTTCATAAAAACCTCTTGTTATAAAAAACAAACTCAAAGCCGACCATCGCAATTATGCTATTCGTCATTACGTTCGCCGCCGTGATGCGATCCGACGCCGCAATGCGGCTTGAAGTCTCGCGACTCTCCGCCATGCGGCGCTCCTCCATGCGGGGGGGTTCCTCCGTGCGGCATACCGTGCGGAGGCTCGCCGTGCGGATCGTGCTCAAGCGCATCCGCCGGAGCGATGCCGCGCAGATTCAAGCACATGCGGTCGAGCAGCGATGCAAGCTGCTCAAGCTGCTGCTCCGAAAAGCCCCCGAACACCGCTCTGTCGACCGAGTCGAAAAGCTCCTTTGTCTCCGCGAGCACCTTTCTTCCCTTATCGGTTAGCGAAATATTTTTGCACCGTGCGTCGCTCGCGTCGGATGTGCGGCAGACATATCCTCCGCCGAGCAATCTGCGCAGCGTCATTGCAACGGCAGATGGGCTGATATCGAGCCGCTCCGACAGCTCGCGCTGCGTAAGCGGTTTATCTGCCATGCTTATCACCACAAGCATCATATGCTGCGAGCGGTGAAGGCATAGTTTCTCCGCACGACTTTCTATGCTGACATGGTGCAGTCGATTAATAACAAAAAGTTTGCGCATGATATCGCGATAGATCTCATGCTCATCCCATGCTCTCTCCATTTCATATGCCTCCGTTTCTCAGCGGAGAATGTTGGTGGTTATCTGATCTACACCGAGCGAAACAAGGCGCGCCGCCTCGGCGGGATCGTCCACCGTCCATGTGTTTATCTCAACACCGTTCTCGCGCAGTGCTTTATAGCGCTCCTCGCTGAGGCAGTTTGCGGCTATATCGATCCCTATGCCCTTGGCGGCAAGGTGTGCGGGAAGCTCGTCGGTCCAATTCCATGTCAGCCACTGGCAGCGCTGATTCGGCAGTGCAGCCTTTACGCGATCAAGATTCGCCTCCGAAAAGGAGATAAATATCGTCTTGTCGAGATATCCGGAGAAAATGTCGATTATCCGCGCGATCTCATCGTCGGTAAACTCGCTCTTGAGCTCAACGACGCATACCATGCCGTAGCAGCGGCAGATGGAGAGATATTCCTCGGGCGTGCAGAGACGGAGGTCTCCGCGGCGTACGCCGTCATGGTCGTGCAGCACGAGCGCACGCAGCGTATCAAAATCGGTCTGCTCGATGGTAAGATCCTCACCGCAGACGCGCCCCGTCGTGCTGTCGTGACTGCAGATAAAATGACCGTCCGACGTGCGGTAGATATCGGTCTCGCTGCCCCAGTAGCCGCGATTTCCCGCCGCGACGAATGCCGCCGCCGTATTCTCGGTCTCAATGCCGCTCAGACCTCTGTGCGCGACCATCTTCGTATTTTCGTGCTCTTCGATAAATATAGGTGATTTCATTTCGGTTTCACATCCCGTACCGCCGCGCCGTGCTTAATAGTCTCGCGCGCCGATGCGGAGCTCCTTTCGCCATAATTGCTTAATTAGTTTATCATTTTCCGTTTCGGGATTCAAGTCATTACTTTTAACAAAAGATTGATTATATATTGACAAGTCTAATGCACGGGTGTATAATCATGTTCGGAAGAAATTCCGAACAGACAGTTCGTAACCATCCTGTCATTAAACAAAACTACGGGACCGAATGATTTCAGGCGGATGCGTAGCATCCGTTTTTTGTTTTTACCACATACCGCCGCGCACATTGCCACTGCCCTTGCAACACGCATCACACCGAATATGATGCGCTGTCGCAAATAAGGCTTTGTACACGCTTACAGAGCGCTTCACCGCATATGTCGCTTATACGACGCGCGATACATCGCCGAAATGCACGGTATACAAAATACTCACTCGGTCGGAAAGGAACCCTATGAAAGACTCGAAAAGAAACCTCCGTATGATGTGCGAGGCTGCGGTCATCGCCGCGCTCTACGCCGCGATAACCTATGCTGCCGCTCCGCTCGCCTCCAGCGTTATTCAGGTGCGCATCTCCGAGGCGCTCTGCGCCCTGCCGATATTTACACCGTCGGCGATACCGGGCGTAACGCTCGGCTGTCTGCTTGCAAATCTGCTGACGGGATCCCCGCTGCCCGATGTTATATTCGGAACGCTCGCGACCCTCATCGGTGCGATATTCACCGCGCTGCTTCGCCGTCACCCGATACCCGCACTGCTCCCGCCGATAATCTCAAACGTCATAATCGTGCCGCTTGTGCTCAAATTTGCGTATAAGGTTCCCGAGGCGTATCTGTTCACCGTCTGCACCGTAGGTGCGGGTGAGATAATCTCGGTCGGCATACTCGGATTTATCCTCTACATCGCGTTGAAAAAACGACTGCCGCATGTACTTGTAGGATATTTGAAAAACTAAGAAGTGCAGACCGAAAAAACATAAAAAGACAGACACCCGTCGACCGTGAGTCGTTCGAGTGTCTGTTTTCTTTACTCCCCGGCTGCTGCATCCGAGCCTGTGATGTCGATAATGACATACTCAGAGATACAGCCCGTCTTGAATTTTATCGCCCAGTCGGAAATTCCCGAGGTAACGATAAAATCGGTATTTTCGCGGCGCGTATAGCCGTAAACGCTGTCGGTACCGCCGAGATGCAGCTTATCCATCAAGAATCCGAGCGGAATAAGCTGTCCGCCGTGCGTATGTCCCGAAAGCACAAGATCGGCATCCGCCTGTGCCTCCGCCGCATAATCGTGCGGCTGATGATCGAGCACTATCGAATACTTATCGGAATCAAGCGATGCCGTAAGATCGGAGATATCCGCACGTCCGCCGCGCGACTCCTTCTGCTCGGATGCATTCTTTCTGCCGACGAGATAAAAACGGTCGTCGATAAGTACGTTCTCATCCTGAAGAACATGCACTCCGTTTACCTCGAGCTCACGTATAAGATCGCCTCCGTCGTAGCCGCGCGTTGTGCCGTACAGTCCCTTGTCGTGATTACCGAATACGAACCAAACTCCGTACGGAGCTTCGAGCTTGCCGAGTGCGCGGCAGGATTCGACCATATCTTCCCGTGTTGTGCTCTCGTCGACAAAATCGCCGACTATCAGAACGATGTCGGGCTGCTGCGCCTGAAGCTCCTCCATGCGCTTTGCAAAGCCTTTGCCGCCGAAGGTGGCGCCGACGTGCGAATCCGCAAACATGGCCACCCGCAGCGAGCCGACCTCCTTGTGTGTGCTGACCGAATACGCGGTACGCTGAACATTATACGCAGACACCGCACCCGCAGCAAGATATGCGGCGGTTATTATGAGTGCGAGCACGCCCGACAGATGAAACCGCGCCGCTTTTCCGCACACACAAATTATTATTTTTCCGACAAGGCTCGACACAAGCATGAAAAATACAAGATGAAGAAGGATCACCGCCGTATTTACCGCATCGAGCAAAAGCACGGATATTGCGGCAGCGAGCAGTATAACCGCAAAGCTGACGACCCATCCGCCGACCCTTGTACGGCGGGAGAGCGCTGCGACAAGCGGACATGCATGCACACGGCATGCGAGATAATAGATTCCTGCGGCGAGCGCAACCGCCGCCGCGGCAAATGAAATTAGCCAAACGGTCATCAATAATATACCTTTATCTATACAAAGAATATCAGCCGCTCTGCCGCGAAAGCAGAAAGCGATACGAGCTGCACCGCGTCATATACCGACGGCGATCGCGTGCAGCAGCCGCACCAGATCGCAAGTATCTATCACTCCGTCGCCGTTTATATCACCGCGTTCACCGGATACGGCACCCGCAATAATTCGCATCAGGCGCACAAGGTCAACTGCATTGACCTCTCCGTCTCCGTTGACATCATAATCCGCGATACTGCCGATATGATAGACACGGGCGGCAGGCTCGGACAGCTGCACCGAATGCTCTCCGCCCGAATCGACTGCCTTGGCGCGAATATCGAAATAAATCTCATCGTCTCCGAGCTCCTCCGCAATGAATTCGCAGCTGAGCAACAGCCCCTTCGGCAGCACCATATTTTTTGAAAATGCCGCGATAAGCGATCCGTTGTCGGTACTGACAATACTCGCGCCGTCGAAGCCGTGAGCTCGAATCGAAACGAGTTTCAGCTTTCCGCTGCGGCTCTTCGGCACGATATAAATGCTCTTTATCGCCGTACTGCCCAGCTCGCTGCCGTACAGCTCGACCCGCACCGTATCGCCCGGACGCACGGTCGTATCGGCAAACGACGGCAGACAGAGCAGCGCAGCCGTCAGCACCGCAAGCAGCAGCGAGCATATCCTGCGCCCACACCGCTTTTTATTATATGTAGTCACGTTGTAGCCTCCGTCACCGCCATGCGCCGCGATGTAAAAATATCGCCCGCAACACGTATAGATTTTTTACAATTATAACAGATTTTGTGTCCGAAGGCAAGAATATTTTTAATTCTTGACAAGTTTCCGCCGCCGTGATAATATATAGGTAGGCAGAGGGCATTATATTCACCCGTTTGCCGACACGGTAAAAAGGGGATGCCAAAGGCATCCGACAAGAAGGCGCATGGGGAATTCAGCTCCGTTATGCTGCCGATTTCTCAAGGTCTGCTCGAACATATTCCCGCATAAGGATCAGGAAAGGAAGTTCTGTTATGCAACGTATAATTACTGTCGGTCGTGAATTCGGAAGCGGCGGAAGAGAGCTCGGCCGCCGCCTCGCAGAGGAGCTCGGCTATGACTATTATGATAAGGAAATCATTCAGGCTATCGCCGATAAGACCTCTCTCTCGGTCGAGTACGTAAAGCAGGTGGTGGAATCAAAGCCGCACAACCTCTTCCCCATCACCGTAGCAAACAGCTTTTCATATATAGACAGTTATGCCTCTCAGCAGCTGCAGTCGGTCTACGCGGCTCAGTGCACCATTCTGCGAGAGCTGGCGCAGAAATCGCCCTGCATTATCATCGGACGCTGCGCGGACTACATTCTCTCGGATATGAAGCCGCTGCGAATGTTCATCTACGCTGATATGGACTCGCGCGTTCGACGCTGCCTCGACCGCGAGGATGACGGCGAAAACATGTCGGTCAAGGAGATGCAGCGCACTATCCGCACAATCGACCGCGGAAGAGCGAAATATTATGAGTTCTATACCGGCATGCGCTGGGGCGATAAGGTTAACTACGACCTGTGCATAAATACAACAAACGCAAACATCAAGGAGCTTGCTCCCTATCTTGCAAAGGGACTGAGCATCTGATCGCATCCCGCACACCGCTCATTGCCGCGAGGCAGATACCGAAGCGGCATGCGGGACAGAAAGGTCAAATATGAATATTAAAGAGCTACCCGGGCGGATAAAGGAATTTATTACCACCAATACGGTAAAGCGAAACGTCACTTTCGGCGTTATCGGCGGGGTGATAGTACTGACCGCCGCCATTGCCATCCCGCTGTCGCTGCGAACCTGCGACCACGTGTGGGATAACGGCATAACTCAGACAGAGGCGACCTGCACCGAAAACGGAGTCAAGGTCCTGAAATGCAGAAAATGCCGCGAGACCAAGCTTGAGCCGATCGACGCAAAGGGTCACTCGCCTAAGATAGGAACGGTACAGACCGTGACCGAGGCAACCTGTAAGACCGAGGGTAAGCGCCGCTATACCTGCGAGCGCTGCGGCGAGACGGTAGAGGAGGCAATTCCCGTAAACGACAAGCATGTGTACACCGAAACGGTAACGCGCGAGGCAACGTGCAAGACCGACGGCGAGGGTACCAAGACTTGCAGCGTCTGCGGCAAGACGGAACGGATCGTTATCCCTAAGACAAACGACCACAAATACGAGGAGAAAGTCACGCGTGAGCCGACCTGCACAAAGGACGGAATAAAGACGCTGACCTGCTCGGTGTGCGGAAAGCAGACCGAGGAAAAGATCCTCGCCGTCGGTCACGACTACGAGCCGGGCGAATCGGTTCAGCCGACATGCCTCGATAGCGGCTACAAGACCGAGGTGTGCAAGAACTGCGGAGATGTCAAGAAAGCCGAGACCATCCCGGCGCTTGAGCACGAGTTTACCGATGCGACCTGCACCTCTCCCAGGCGCTGCAAGAACTGCGGAATTACGATAGACAGAGCGCTCGGTCATGACGCGCCCGACGGCATAACCTGCAGACGCTGCGGATGCCTTAGCATCACCTTTGAATATGATATAGGCAGCGACGGCGCACCGTATTTCACCGCACCGGGCGGGCTGAAATGCGACCTGTTCAACTTTGATTACGTGCTGACGAACGAGGGCGGCGCGACAAAGGTCACATTCCGCTATAACGAGACGTTTATCGAGGGAGAGAGCGGCAGCAGCTGCACGTATGTAATTAAATTCTACCCTCCCGACAGCAACGAGGCTGAGATCATCTCGGTCGTCCGCGACGGAATCGTGCTGAACAAGCAGAAGATGATGACTGTCACCTGCGATAAGGCGCTGACCGTCCCCGGTACATACCGCTTGTACGTTACAAGCGCGGGCTGATACAGTAATGAGAGCTGTTGTGATAACAGATGATGCCGTATACGGTCGAATGCTGTGCTCCGAGATCGGAACGGTCGGGTATTCGGCGGAGCTGCTTGATGCGGCACGGCTGCCGAGTGAAGCTGACTGCTCTGCCGAGCTGATGCTCGCCGACGGTGATGCACTTTCGCCCGAGAAGATAGAACTGCTCGCAAAGGGATGCGAGAGAAAAATTGTCTTCTCGCGCAGCGCATCGGATAGCGCGCAAAAAATGCAGGGCGGCACGCCGAAAATATCAGAGCATGATATTATATATTTGCGCAGACCGATGAGTATCGCAAGGCTGCGTGAGCTTGTGCTCTCAATGTCGGCAGACGCCTCAGAGCGGTTGATGTTCGACCGAAAGTCGCGCAGACTGCACCTCGGCGGCAGAGAATGCAGACTGACACCACACGAGGCTGCGGTATTTTCGATTCTGTACGACAATCGCGGCGGCGCGGTCACACGCGCCGAGATTGATACGGCACTGCGGAGAGACAATAACACTGCCGAAAGAACTAATCTTTGCGAGGTTTATATCGCACTGCTGCGCAGAAAGCTGAAATCTGCGTTCGGCTCGCCGCTTGTCGAGACCGTAAGAGGCATAGGCTATATGCTTCCGAATGACCGATAACGATTATAGGCGCAAACTAAGCGACTCGCGCCGAGAGATAAATCAACCGACGCATGAATCTAACAACATATACAAAACACGCGCCCGATACGCACAATGGCTGTGCATATCGGGCGGGTGTTTTTATTTTTATATTGTAACCGTAATCGAACATTTATCGCAACGCGAGCGTCGCTCAAAAAGTTGACAAAAAGAGACACAGTCGTCACTACGGATTCAAGTAAATCAAATCCTCAGCCGCTTTTCTTTGAGCGAGTAATGCGCAGCGAACAACGCGAGGCGTTGTTCAAAAGCTAAGGAAAAGAAACGCCGATTCTCGGGGCGCTGCCCCGAACCCCGTGATGTTTGGAGCGTAAGCTCCAAACTCATGCATAAAGGCTCTGCCTTTATGCGCCGCCCATTGAAAAGGCGGGCGAAACTTTTCTGCAGCTTACAGCCTTAGTCAGTGCGCCGCGGGTGAAGCCTCTACCTCGCAATCGTCCCGCTGCTCTGCCCGAGGAAAGCCTCTCAGTCACAAAGTTTTCGCCAGGCCTTTTTCAAAAGGCCGCGTTCCCCACGTTCCCCGCGTTCCTTGCGTTCCTTGCGTTCCCCGCGTTCCCCACGTTCCCGTCGCGTCAAAGCTCGACGGTCACTATTCTTGCGTTAGCTCTCGGCTTGCCGTCTGAGCCGACGGCGGAGAACAGGTACTCGCTTCCATCGCGATCGCTGCGATGCACGGTCAACTCCTCGCCGATCCTCGCCTCGCGCAGATAAGCGACAGATATCTCGCTCACCCTGCGGCGATAGAGATGCGGACAGTGCTCAGGGTGCATACCGAGCGCGAGCTCGGGCAGCTCTGCACCGCTCAGCTCGGGGAGAAAATCGCAGAACATATCGGGATACACGGTATTATTCATATGCCCGTTTTCATCTCCGTCTGAATAGCGCACGGTACGCAGCCCGACGATCGGAGCATCCGCTCCCGGCGCGGAAAAACGGAGAGGTGCGCCGACCTCTATCGGTTCGTCGGTACCGAACCCGTACTCTACATCGCTCTGCTTAACAAAAGCGCGCGTTGCGGTATCGAGCATCGCCCATGTTGTCGAAAGCTCGGCAATGCGCTCATCTCCGCGGTCGATGCTGCCGCAGCGATAAAATACAACTCCCGTACCGGGGCAAGCCCATGTATTCACCGTCAGCTCATCATAGGTACGAACGGGTGCATACAGCCGCATTGCAAACCTACTGAGAACATAAGCCCTCCCCCCGGCGCGAAGTTCGTCGAGAGAAGGACCCATGAAATAGTGTTGGTTAGCAGCCGCATCCTGAAGCCATCTCAGGACAGCGGAGGCTGATGCGATACCGTCAATATCCGTTTCCGATGAGCGAACGGTTATATGATCGGTCCACTTCAAAGCCTGATACCTCGCTGTCGCTTATGCCTTGCCGTTGGAGCCGAGGACGTTAACGATCTTGTGAGATACCATCTTCTTGACCTCGTCACGAGCGACCTTGAGGTAGCCGCGGGGGTCAAATACGGAAGGCTCTGCGGTCATTACGCGGCGGATGCCTGCAGTGAACGCGAGACGGATATCCGAGTCGATATTGATCTTGCAGACTGCCATCTCAGCAGCGCGGCGAAGCAGCTCCTCCGGAACGCCCTTAGCGCCGTCGAGCTTACCGCCGCAAGCGTTGATCTCGTCAACGAGCTCCGGAATAACGGAGGATGCGCCGTGAAGAACGATCGGGAAGCCGGGGAGGCGCTTACCTACCTCTTCGAGAATATCGAAGCGCAGGCGGGGCTCGCCCTTGAACTTATATGCACCGTGGCTTGTACCGATAGCGATAGCAAGCGAATCAACACCGGTCTTGGAGACGAACTCCTCGACCTCTGCGGGATTGGTGTACATAGCGTCGTCGGCGTCGACCTTAACGTCATCCTCAACGCCTGCGAGCTTACCGAGCTCACCCTCAACGACAACACCGCGCTCGTGAGCGTACTCAACTACCTTGCGGGTCAGCTCGATATTCTCCTCGAAGGAATACTTGGAGCCGTCGATCATAACGGAGGTAAAGCCGCCGTCGATGCAGCTCTTGCAGATATCGAAATCCGCACCGTGGTCGAGGTGGAGAGCAACGTCGATACCCGAATCCTTTACGGCTGCCTGAGCAAGCGCCATCAGGTACTCATGCTTAGCATACTTACGTGCGCCTGCGGAAACCTGCATGATAACAGGAGACTTGTTCTCCTCTGCAGCCTCTGCGATAGCCTGAATAATCTCCATATTGTTGATGTTGAAAGCACCGATAGCGTAGCCGCCTTCATAAGCCTTCTTAAACATCTCTGTTGTTGTTACAAGGGCCATTTTATTCACTCCTATTCCGCGCGGTGATAAGCCACGCAATGTCTAAATATTTAACGGGTATAGTTTACCGCAAAAGAGTGAAAAAATCAAGTCCTTTTTTGACATAACGTGCCCTACGGATAAAAATTAACAAGTAATACGATAATCAGAGCTTTTCCGCCTCGCTCTGCTCTACTCCCGCCGCCGGAACGAATTCGCCCGCAGCACCGCCGAGACCGAACGAGACCGATATCGCACCGTCCACCCGAGCCATTGCCTCCTCGTCGAGATGCCCCATCCGCTCGCCGAGCCGCTGCTTGTCGATGGTCCTTATCTGTTCGAGCAGAACGATAGAGTCGCGCGAAAGTCCGCCTCTTGCGCGTCCGGATGAGAACAGTTCGATATGCGTCGGCAGCCGCGATTTGCCCATGCGGCTTGTTATCGCCGCAGCAATGACCGTCGGGCTGTATTTGTTGCCGACATCGTTTTGTATGATAAGTACGGGTCTGACTCCGCCCTGCTCCGAGCCGACGACCGGCGACAGATCGGCGAAAAATATATCTCCTCGTTTTACAGTCATAATATTCACTCTCCGCTGTTTTCTTTTTCCGCTCAGACGGTTGCCCGTCTGCTGTTATTCTTTACCGCGTCACGCATTTTTAATCATCGCGCAGAACATATTCTTCGGTTTTATTTCAGTTTCATTTTATGCGCGCCGCCGCAGAGCGGTGAATGCGTTATATCCGCCCGATGAGCCGTGCCGGGTGAGCAGAGGATGCGGGCACGAGGAGAATGCGTGATACGCAGTGGGCGCGGGGCGCGTCGGGTGCTCGGCAGAGTGGGAATACGCGACAGGGCATACGGTAAATTCGGATGCGCGGCGGGCGCGTAGAGCAGGGCGAAAAGCAATATGAGAGCGGCATTTTCCGACATGCGGCGGCAGTGCACGACACAGCTCGACAGAGATAATTGTTAATTTTTTTATTTTTTCACCCACATACAAAATAGGCGCTTTACAAGCTGATTTTTTTATGTTAATATAAGGTTGGTTGAAAAAAACACATCCAGCCTCCACCCGATACAAGAGGAATACCGAATATGAAATGCCCGATTTGCGGATATCAAGACAGTAAGGTAATAGATTCCCGTCCTACCGAGGACGGAAGCATTCGCCGACGCAGAGAATGCCTCGGCTGTTCGCACCGCTTCACCACATTTGAAACGATAGAATCCAAGCCGCTCTTTGTCATAAAGAAGGACGGCAGCCGCGAGCTGTTCGACCCCGGAAAGCTGCTCGGCGGCATCATCAAGGCATGCTACAAGCGCCCGGTCAGCTCCGAGCAGATGAATGCCATCATACACAGCGTCGAGCAATCGGCGGCAAACTCCTTCAGCGAAGAGATACCGAGCTCGGAGATAGGCTCTATCGTTATGGACGAGCTGCGCAAGATAGACGAGGTATCGTATGTAAGATTCGCCTCGGTCTATCGCGAATTCCGCGATGCCGAAACCTTTATGAAGGAGCTGTCAAAGCTCGGTATCGAAACAAAATAGTCCTCGCTTGCAGATGCAATCTATATATTAACAAAGCCGTACTGATATCAGCACGGCTTTGTCCATTTTATCACTTCCATCAAAATAATAGACGTTTATAATAAAAAATTGAGAATTAGCTTAAAAGTTATTGCTTTTTCAAGAAAAGTATGGTATAGTGGTTATGAAAAAACAACAAAACCGCTCTTCGCGCGACCGATAAGCGCTCACAGAGCAATCATAAAACAGAATTATACATCATAGCTCATAAATCATTAAGAAAGGAGGCTCTCAAACATGATATTCTACGATTCCGGCGGCTTTATACGAGAATACTGTATGCATATGCCCTCTCGCAGATACCATCTGCTCTTCTCTCAACGGTGACGTATAAGCCGCAGCTTTCGTATGCGGCTTATACGTCATTTTGTTTTTTAAAATAATATTCGGTTATCGGCTTATTGCACACGGCTATGCGATTGGAGAATTTCTTCATGAAAAATAAAATACCCGCCACATTATGCTCAGCATTACTCATATTATCACTTGCAGGCTGCGGCGAGGCGAGCATCTCGCCGCCCGAGACCACAGTGACGACAGCGGAGGAAACAGCGCCGGAGACGACAGTCATCAACCATGTAAAGGTGCCGGTCGAAGATTACACCGGACTTTGGTATGACGGTAAAAATGCCGCGAACAATGTTATAATCGCAGGTTATCCTCAAAAAGGTATTCACTTCTGCGCGAGGTTTGACAACAGCTTATCTATCTCGGGTATAGGGGTATATACCGACGGAAAGTACATTTTCGGCTACGACGACGGCTCAATAAATCAATTGGATGGAACGACCGGAGAAATCGTTTTTGAGGACGACGGAATATCGTTTGTCTGTCACTTTCCGAATGAGGATGACAATAAAACAATTAATGCTCATTTTACCGTGAAAGATGAATCCGATATCATAGACTGGCCGCCGAGCGATATGCCGGAGAATATAGAATCCGATCTGCAGGCGATCATTGACGAATTAAGCAGAAAGGGATGGAAGGACATCGAGGTCTATCCGCATGAGCCGAACACATCAAATAGGTTCGGCGGGTTATGCTATGAACCTATCGAGCTCCCCGAGGGCGGAATACTGTATTGCGTCAGCGCCCACTATCCGTGGGAATACAATTCGGTGTATGCGGTTATATATTCCGTGTATGTTGACGGGACAAGAATCGACGAATTATCGGAAACATATTATATTTCGTCACGCGGAGGATCTCTGCGCGGGCGAGATATGTACAACTTCGTCTTTGAGCACGAGGAAACCATGTACGGAATTGTCGATGCCGATAACGAGCTTCTATATGAATTCTTGGCAAAAATGGAATTCGGACCGCAGGTATGACATTACCGTTTTAATCATCAGAGCTCAACACAAAGGAGGAAACTCAATGAAAAAGAGAACTAACGCTCTGCTCGCGCTGCTGCTGACCGCCGCTCTCGCGGGCTGCGGGAATGCAGATACACAGCCTACCGATCACGAAACGACCGAAGCCACCCCGGAAACAACAGAAGCCGCACCGGAAACCACCGGCTTTCATTCGGTTCTGACACCTATCGAGGATTATGTGGGACTATGGTATTCCGGCGAGAGCATACAACCGAATATAAGGATAACGAGCGTCAATTCCGAATATCTTATATTCATTTCCGAATATAATGCGAATCACCGTCTCAGAGGCATGGCGGTTTTGAGAGACGGCAGATACTGCTTCGGATATGACGACCTCGGAGAATGGAACCATAACGGAGGTTCAAAGGGTGAGATCATTCTCGAAGAGGACGGCGTAACAGTAACATATCACTCTCTCTACGACGGCGAAGAAGCCGAGCTGACTCAGCATTTCACCGTCAAGGACGAGCCCGATATAATCGACCTGCAGCAGAGCGGCATTGCCGAGAATATAAGCTCCGATATTAGCGACATAATGAATAGGCTGACCGAAAACGGATGGGATGATTTTGAGATAATCGACCACGAGCCTAACATAAAGTACAGATGGGGCGAGATCTCGTCATCTCCAAAAGAGATTTCGGAAAGCATGCCTCCGCTCGAGCTGCCCGAGAACGGAGTCCTGTACTGCGTCACGGCGCATCATGAATATGAGTATGATTCGATCTATGCTGTTGTTTACTCGGTATATATAGACGGAGTAAGGTCGGAGGAGCTGTCCGAAACATACTATATAAGCACGCGATCACATTATTATCGCGGCGATATTCTAAAGCACATTGTAGCCGAAGAAAACGGTGATGTTCCGTACGATATTCTGAGCTGCGAAAACCGCCAAATCAAATTCTTGGTTAACTGAAAAGCTGCTGTATTTTCATCTTATTATCAGCGAAAAACGACACCGTAATATTCAACCCCGAACGGTACAATTCAACTGAAAAGTTGTTGTATTTACGCATAGAATATGATATAGTGATTTTGAAAAGATCACAGCGCGCTTGAAGATACAATACGATTCAAAATGTTAAAAGAATTGACAGTGACAGAGGAGCTTGAAATGAAAATGTATGATCCACGCAGCTCTGCACGGAACCATAGAACATTTATGGCATTTCAAAGACATCACCTTATTTTCTCTATACGGTGATGTATAGGCTGCGCGGCATATGTGCGCTTATACGTCTTTCCTGAATTTTTCAAACACCATTCATCACGGTCAACCAATATGCACATCCATTCTAACGGAGAATAACAATGAAAAAAATAATAATTACACTGCTTGCACTTCTCGCCGCAGCAACTTTGGCAGGCTGCGGAAAGACGGAAGCGCCGCCGAGCGAGACAACAGCAAGCGCATCGCAGGAAACAACCGCAGAAACGGACACCGTTTTTCCGGACGGTCATTACATCGGCGTATGGTTTTCTTCTGATATAAAGGAAGCGCCCCCTTATGCAACAACACCGCATATAACTATAATGCGTATAATGCCCGAATACATACACTTCAAGGTTAAAATTTCCGCGGATATCCCGTATATCGGAGGAAAAGCAATCGAGCGTGACGGTGAAATGGTATTCGGTGACGGAATTACCGAGGGTATGGAAAACACCGAAGGTATGAGGGGAACGCTTAGCTTCGATAATGACGGGGTTACGGTCCGTTACGATTCGCTCGGTAAATACGGCACGGAAGGTGAAACTCTTACACAGAGGTTCACACAGAAAAACGAGCCTGATATAATGTCATGGCCCGCAAACGACCTGCCTGAAGCTGTAAGGTCAGACCTGCAGGGAATAATCGACGAGATAACCGAAAAAGGTTGGGTAGACATCGAGGTGCTTCCGCATGAGCCGAACACCTCTCTGCGATGGAACCTCGGATATCCCGCAGTCGAGATACCGGGCGGGGCAACGCTCTACTGCGTGACCGGACGCTCTCCCGCAAACGGCGGACCCGTGTATATTAATATTTACTCCGTATATGACGGTGAGAGCAAGCTTGTCGAGCCATCTGAGGTATATTACATTTCTTTACTTACACGCGATTTGAGAGGTATATACCTTGACAGCTTCATGCGCAGGAGACCCGATGACAGCCACATACTGAACTATGACGACACAGAGCTTATATACTATTTCTTTCCACCAAGCATGCTGCGAGGCGAGAGCGATGAAAGCAGCACCGCAAATACTACAGAGCCCAACGATTCTGCCGAACTGACTGCAAAGAAAATCAAAATGGAAGAATGGGCTGCCGAAAATAGAACGGTTTTGAAAGAAATACCACGCTTTGAACAGAATGGAATGGTGATACGGACCGCAGAGGACGCACTCAAATGCGCACCGTATGAAACAACATTTCTGCCTAAGTACAGAGATATATACTACTGGGAGCCTTCATTCCTTTACGATATAGTCGATCAGGATGCCGCAGCGGAGTGGTATGAAACGTTCGTACGTCCTGACCGCTACAACAACGCAGAGCCGAAGGAAATGTATACCGTTTCGTTTGTAAAGTATTTCGAGATATCGAGAGAGGATTTTGAGCGCTGCTGTGAACAGAAGAGAAAGCGCTTGGAATATCTGCGGGATGAACTGGGGCATGATATAAATATCGAGGGTGCGGAGATTCCGAATGCCGATATAATCTACACATTTGACAACGAGATAATCAACAACTATTATCTCCGCGATCAGGAAGGTATCATATACACCCCCGCCGATGAGTACTGAGCCTGTACGGCATCCCGCAAAAATACCGTGCGGGCAGGACGACGCTCACGGTATGGCATGAACGCATAACATAACAAAGCGCCGCTCTGCCGGGAGCGCGCGGAGATAAGCACTGCCGCGCGAGGTCGAACATCCGACCCCGCGCGGCAGGCTTTTTATGTATGCGAGAGTTTTTTATATATGCGAGAGTTTTTTATGTATGCAACGGACTATTTATATGCGCAACGGATATTCTATATAAACAGCGAATCATCGAAATACACAGTGGATTTTTCTATATAATCACGCAAGTATCACATGAAAGAAGATGCAGAAGAAATGCATGATGCTTCCCGCAAGCACGAACATATGAAACACCGAATGCATATATTTATGCTTCTTTCCGATGCCGTAGAGAACCGCGCCTATCGTATACGCGATACCGCCGCCGAGCAGCCAGAGCAGCCCGCCGAGGTCGAGCGAGGCTATCGTAGGTCTGACTGCTATTGCAATGCACCAGCCCATGCCGATATAGCACGCCATAGAGAGCTTCTGATACTTTTTGAGGTCGATGGCGGTAAAGGTCGTAGCAAGCGCCGCAAAGCCCCATACAACACCGAATATCGCCCATGCCCAGCCGGGGTAATTGCGTCTGATCGCGACAAGCAGGATAGGCGTATAGCTGCCGCCTATCAGAAAATATATCGAGCAGTGGTCGAGCACCTGAAGAACGCGCTTTCCCATACAATCGTGCAGACCGTGATAGATGCTCGACATCGTATAGAGAATAACGAGCGATGCACCGTACAGTGCGCCGCTGACAACGCCCCATGCGTCGCCCCTGACCGCAGCAAACACAACGCACAGCACGAGCGCGGTTATTCCGAGCGCGCCGCCGACGATGTGCGAGATCATATTGAATATCTCCTCGCCCTTTGTATAGCTCGGCAGCACTCGCATTGACAGCTTTGTTCTTTCCATATATTTATATCCTTTCGTGTCGAAGAAACGGAATATCTGACAATATAATGCTCAAGATAATAACGCGTCACGTATCATCTTGAGCACTATATTATATCATTTCCATTTGAATGTCAAGTGTCGAATTGTTAATATTTTTGTGCAGCGCCCCAGCGAACGCAAAAGCGGTAATTTTTTCACTGTCCGCGCTCTGCCCCGCAGGATGCTGTGTCATCCCCGCGCCGCTTATTCGAGCTCGAATGCGCCCGTATACAGCTGATAATATGTTCCCTTTTCGGCTATCAGCTTATCATGGCTGCCGCGCTCGATTATTCTGCCGTGGTCGAGCACCATAATGACATCCGAATTCTTGACGGTCGAGAGACGGTGCGCGATAACGAACACCGTTCTGCCCTCCATCAGCTTATCCATACCGCGCTGAACGATAGCCTCGGTACGTGTATCTATCGAGGAGGTCGCCTCGTCGAGTATCATTACAGGCGGGTCGGCGACCGCCGCGCGGGCGATGGCTATCAGCTGGCGCTGTCCCTGCGAGAGATTCGCACCATTCGATGTGAGCATGGTATCATAGCCCTGCGGCAGACGGGAGATAAAGTCGTCCGCACCCGCGAGCCGGGCGGCGGCGCGGCATTCCCCGTCGGTCGCGTCGAGCTTTCCGTACCTGATATTGTCCATCACCGTGCCCGTGAACAGGTTCGTCTCCTGAAGAACGATGCCGAGCGAGCGGCGCAGGTCGGATTTTTTGATCTTATTGATATTGATGCCGTCGTAGCGTATCTTGCCGTCGGCGATATCGTAGAAACGGTTGATGAGGTTGGTGATAGTGGTCTTGCCCGCGCCCGTTGCACCGACGAACGCCACCTTCTGCCCGGGCTCCGCGAATACGGAGACATCGTGCAGCACCGTTTTTTCGGGCGTATAGCCGAAATCGACATCGGTCATACGTACATCGCCGCGCAGCTCGGTATATGTAACGCTGCCGTCGCCGTGCGGATGCTTCCATGCCCATCTGCCCGTATGATGATCTGCCTCGCGGATGCTGCCGTCGTCGGAAATCTCCGCGTCTACGAGCGTGACATATCCGTCGTCAGTCTCCGGCTGCGTGTCGATAAGTGAGAAGATACGTTCAGCGCCCGCCATTGCAAGCACTACCGAGTTTATCTGCTGCGAGACCTGATTGACATTTCCCGTGAACTGCTTGGTCATGCTCATAAACGGCACGAGCACGTCGACGGTAAGAACACCGATGCCCGCCGCTATCGAGCTGATACCGACATTAGGCAGACCCGAGAGCACGAGCGCGCCGCCGACGGTAGCGCAGAGAACGTAGAGCACGTTTCCGATATTCATTATGATAGGTCCGAGAACGTTTGCATAAGCATGCGCACGGTAGCTGTCCTGATAAAGCTCCTCGTTTATCTCATCAAAGCCGCGCTGAGCCTCGCCCTCGTGGCAGAATACCTTGATGACCTTCTGCCCGTTCATCATCTCCTGCGCGTAGCCCTCTGCATTTCCTATCGAGCGCTGCTGACGGATGAAGTACTTAGCCGAGCCGCCGCCGACCTTCTTTGACACAACGACCATCAGCACAACGCCGAGAACGATAATGAGCGTCATGGGAATGCTGTACCAGAGCATTATGCCGAGCACCGTCAGCACTATAACCGCCGCCTGCAGCAGCTGCGGGAGCGACTGCGATACGAGCTGACGCAGCGCGTCGATATCGTTTGTGTAGTAGCTCATGATGTCGCCGTGCTTGTGAGTGTCAAAATAGCTGATGGGCAGATTCTGCATGCCGTCGAACATACGGCAGCGCAGCTTGCAGAGAAAGCCCTGCGTAATTACCGCCATGAGCTGGTTGTACGCGGTTATCGAGAGCATTGCGAGCAGATACAGCACGACAAGGATTATCACTATCGGGATTATCTCCGCAAATGCCGCGTCTATATCGCTGTCGCCGCGCTCGAGATAGTCGGTAACGATGCCGAGCACCTTCTGCACGAATATCGACGGGATGGACGATACTATCGCGGAAAATATAATGCACACCGCCGTCAGCGGAACAAGACGGGGATAAAACTCTATCAGCAGGCGGAGAATACGGCCGAGCGAGCCGGGCTTTTTGCCGCTCTGAACATTCTGCTTATCATTCTTCATCTCCGTCACCTCCTGTCTGCTGCTCGTAAAGCTCGCGGTAGATATCCGAGCTGTCAAGCAGCTGCTCATGCTTGCCCGATGCAACTATTCTGCCGCCGTCGAGCACTATAATCATATCCGCATCCATCACCGACGAGACGCGCTGCGATATGATTATCTTTGTTGTTTCGGGGATAAAGCGGGCAAAGCCGTCGCGAATGAGCGCGTCGGTCTTGGTGTCGACCGCGCTCGTCGAGTCGTCGAGAATAAGTATCTTCGGCTTGCCGAGCAGCGCGCGGGCAATGCAGATACGCTGCTTCTGACCGCCGGAAACATTCGTTCCTCCCTGCTCTATATGAGTGTTGTAGCCGTCCGGGAACGACTCGATAAATTCATGCGCCTGCGCGAGACGGCACGCCTCGACAAGCTCCTCATCGGTCGCATTCTCGTTGCCCCACCGCAGATTCTCCGCGATTGTGCCGGAGAACAGCATGTTCTTCTGCAGCACCATTGCGACCGACCGACGAAGCGAGTCAAGCTCATAGCTGCGAACATCCTCTCCGCCGACGCGAACCGCACCCGCGCTGACATCGTACAGACGCGGTATCAGCTGAACGAGCGAGGATTTTCCCGAGCCCGTTCCGCCGAGCACACCGACCGTGCTGCCCGACGGGATATGCAGCTCGATATCCGAGAGCGCGTCGCGCTCCGCCTTTTCGGAATAGCGAAACGAAACACCGTCGAAATCTATCTCGCCGTCGCGCACCTCGGTAAGAGCACCGCTCGGGCTTGTCAGCGTAGGCTGCTCGTCGAGCACCTCGCCGATACGCTCCATCGACTCGTACGAGATGGTCAGGATAACATAGATCATCGAGAGCATCATCAGCTGCATCATTATCTGAAAGCCGTAGTTGAGCATAGCCGATATCTCACCGACGTTGATGGCAGCGCCGCCCGAGGAGAGTATCATGCGCGAGCCGACAAGCAGGATAAATACCATGTTGAAGTATATGCATAGCTGCATAAGCGGTGCGTTGAGCGCCACAATACGCTCTGCACGGGTAAAATCACCGCGGATATCGTCGGCAGCCGCTCCGAACTTTTCCTTTTCATGGTCCTCGCGCGAGAAGCCCTTTACAACGCGCATTCCGCGGACGTTTTCCTCAATGGATTCGTTCAGTCGGTCATACTTGCGGAATACAGAACGGAAGGCGGGCATCGCCTTTCTCGCTATCATGAGCAGTCCGAAAACGAGCACGGGTATGATGATAACAAAGGAGGTCGCGAGCGCGCCGCCCATTATGAATGCCATGATTATCGAAAAGATAAGCATCAGCGGCGCACGCACCGCTGTGCGGATAGTCATCATATACGCAAGCTGCGCATTCGATACGTCCGTCGTCAGACGGGTGACGAGCGACGAGGATGAAAAACGGTCGATATTCGCAAACGAAAAGCGCTGTATGCTCGCAAATATGTCGCTGCGCATATTCTTTGCAAAGCCCGCAGACGCCTCCGCGCTCGTCTTGCCCGCTATCGCGCCCGCGCAGAGCGAGCAGAGCGCAAGCACGATGAGCAGTCCGCCGCGCGAGAGTATAAAGCGCATGTCGGTACCCTGCTGAACACCGTTCAGCATGCTCGCTGTGACAAACGGGATAATGGTCTCCATCACCGCCTCTATCAATATGAAAATAAAGGTGAGTACGGTCGCCTTTTTGTATTCGCGTACACACCGCAACAGCTTCAGCATTCTTCCTTACCTGCCTTTCCCGGCTTTTTGTATGCGCCGGTCTCTCTTATCATGTCGTCAAGAATAGAGGCGGCATCCGATATACAGCGCAGACACGGACGCTTTGCGTAAAACTCCGCATCCCGCTTCGCAGGCTCGGGACCCGGTGCTGCGGACACACCGCGCATAAGATCGCGGCAGACAATAGAGCCGTACCGTGCGCGGAACGCCTCCGCGAGCGATTGTATGCGGGCATAGTGCGCCGTTTTTCCGTCAAGGTCGCCGGGCTTATCATAGCCCCACAGCAATCCCGCCGCCATGAATATCCCGCTCACGGCGCCGCAGACCTCACGCAGTCTGCCCATTCCGCCGCCGAACGACGACGAGAGCCGCAGCGCCGTCTGCCTGTCCATTCCCGTAAGATCGGAAAAAGCAAGGAAGGTCGACTGCGCGCAGTTATAGCCCTCAAGAAAGAGCGATGCGGCGATCTGCGCATGGTCGGGCAGCTCGCCGAGCACATGCGATAGCAGCTCGGTCGCGCTCGAGACAATGACCTGTGCACCGCTGCTCTCGAGAAAATCACGATCGCGAAATCCCCAATCGACCGAAATGCAGTCCATATCCGCCGCCTGTGCCGTCAGTATGTCAACATCCGAGTCGCCGATGTACACAGCCTCCTCACGGCGGTAGCCGAGACTGCGCAGCACCTCGAGCACCGAGTCGGGCGCGGGCTTTCGTGCAACGCCGTCACGCTCGCCGACGGTTATATCGAACATTGCGGGAAAATAGCGCTTACAGAGCTCGCGCACCGCCTCATCGCGTTTGTTTGACACCACCGCGGTGCGAACTCCGCAGGCGGAGAGCCGCGTAAGCATCGGAATTATTCCGTCATACGGCTTTGTGCTGTCGTACATATGTGCGCCGTACCATTCAATAAAGTCGCGGTAGACCTGCTCCGAGGCGCCGCCGTCCGTACCCTCGGGTACTGCGCGCTCGCAGAGCTTATGTATTCCGTTTCCCACCATCTGCCGCACCTCGTCGATAGTCCGTGCGGGCATTCCGTTTTTCTCGAGCGCGGCATTCGTCGCCGCCGCCAAATCCTCTAAGGTATTCAGCACCGTTCCGTCAAGATCGAATATCGCCAGTCTGTATTTCATTTCCGCCCCTTTCCCCGCCCTGCACCGCATGCGGTGGTTAAAGCGCACACGGCAGCCGCCGTCTCGCTTAAAATCAGAACTGAATCGCTGCATTTTCGGAATGTACGGCAGCCGATCCGGGATAATGCTCTCGCGCTTTTCTCCTACGGCTTTTCCTATACGTCATTCCGTATTTCTTCATTGTAGCACAAAAAAATGTGAAATTCAACCCGTATTATATAATACGGCAAAATACACAGAGCGACCGCCCATGCGATGACGATCGCTCACGTTTTTGCTCATTTCATCTGCGCGGTTATCTCCTTCATTGCCCGGTAAAACCGATCTGTCTGCTCTGCCGTATTGTATATTCCGAAGCTTGCGCGAACCGCGCCGCCCTCGGGCGTTCCGAGCATCTTGTGCGCAAGCGGCGAGCAGTGCAGCCCCGCACGAACGCATATTCCGCGGGCATCGAGCTCCGCCGCGACCTCCTCGCTGCCGCGTCCCATAACATTGAACAGAACAACCCCGCCTACCCGCTCCGGCATATACACACGAACACCCGGCAGCGACAGCAGCATATCCCTTACCCGTCTGCCGAGACCGCAGATATGCGTCTCTATCGCTTCTTCTCCAATCTCGCGGACAAAGCGGATACCTGCCTCAAGCGATGCGATCGCAGGGAGACACAGCGTTCCCGCCTCGAGCCGTTCGGGAAGCGATTCGGGCATGCCGAGCTCTGCAGATGCGATACCGCTGCCGCCCTCGATAAGAGGTCGAAGCGCCATCGAATCGAGAGCGGGCGAGACGATAAGAAAGCCGCAGCCGATGCCGTACAGTCCCTTGTGCCCGGATGAGCAGAGGATATCTATACCGTCGCGCTCCATGTCTATGGGGATATGCCCCGCCGACTGCGCTGCATCGACGATAAACCGCGCCGCGCGTGAGCGGCATACCGATCCGATTGCGCCGAGGGGCTGAGTTATACCGCAGATATTCGAGCTGTGGCAGCATACGACGGTATCCCCGCGCGAAAGCCGTCCCGACAGCTCTGCCGATGCTGCCGATGCCTCGGTGCAGGCACGATATATCCCGTAGCTGCATCCGCGCTCCGCAAGCGACGCTACGGGGCGCAGCACCGAGTTATGCTCTATCGAGGAAATGAGATATCTGCCGCCGCGCCGCGCGATCCCCTTGATGGCAAGGTTGAGCGCATAGGTGTCGTTTGCGGTAAAAATGACATTTTCCGGTCTGGAGCAGCCGAACATTTCCGCAAGCGCCGCCCGACATCTGTACACCCGCTCGGCTGCCGCGAGTGTGGCGCGGTGTCCTCCGCGTCCGGGATTCCCGTACTCGCCGCGCATGACCTCTCCCACTGCGCGCAGCACGGCGGGAGGCTTTGGATATGAGGTCGCGGCATTATCAAAATATATCAGGCTCACCACGCGCCTACCTTATTATACGTTCGTAGCCGATACCGTTGCCGCGGAGCCTGGCGGTCGCCCGACCGAGCTCCTGCGCAGACAGCATCAGCCCGTAAGAGCAGCCCTTGCCGCCGCCCTCTATCCTGACGGGCGAGGAATATATCCCGACCGCCGCAAGCACCTCCCGCGCACGGAAAACCGCATTGACCGAACCGATGACGATTCGCGCCCTGCCGCCTGCATGTGTACCGTTCACCGTCTTTTTCCTTCTTTCGCTTTTCATTTCTGCCCGCATAGTGCCTCGATTCATTATATGCCGCCGCGCATTACGCGGTGACGGGCAACGGCGGGCGAACATACTGCGGTAATGCAGACAGAGATATTATAATTATCGCCTTCCTTCGCCGCGATAAAAAGGAGCACCTGCGCGGTGCTCCGAATGATATAATGAAATGATATGCAATTTTTCTATATGATCCTACCCTGCTGCGGCTCGCCCATACGCGCTGTCAGGCACCTACAAGCACGCCGCCGAGCTCGCGCTCGAGTATAGCCCTCTCCGAAAAAGGAACCTTTTTTCCGCATACTATCTGATAATCCTCATGTCCCTTGCCGGCAAGGAGAACGGTATCCCCGCGCTCCGCGGTGCGAACGGCATACTGTATCGCCTGCTCGCGGTCGGCTATTCTGACCGAAGGGGTCACCTTGAGATACGAGCATATCTCGGCAATTATCGCATCCGGATCCTCAAAGTCGGGATTGTCGCTCGTAACAATACAGAGGTCGGCAACACCGTCCGCCGCCTCGGCAAGCTCGCGCCTGCGCAGCTCCGCCCTGCCTCCGATAGAACCGAAAAGCACGATAAGCCGCCCCTCGGTATGCGGGCGCAACACCGACAGCACGCTTGCAAGGCTTGCGCCGTTATGAGCATAATCAATTATAAAGCGCCGCTCGCCGTCGCTGAAGCTCTCGAGCCTGCCACGGACATGCGCCCGACGCAGCGTCTCGGAGATGACCCCGTCACCTACACCCTCGGCACGCAGTACCGCAATCGCCGCAAGCGCATTATAAACACTGAAGATCCCGGGCATCGCGACAGTAAAGCGCACACCGCCGACCTCAAAGCTCATTCCGGCATTTCCGCAGACAGAGGTCTCGCGTATATCCTCCGCGCGCAGAGCGCAGGCAGAGTCGATACCGTAGCCGATAACATCTCCTGTGGCTGAGTGCGCCATTCTTCCGCATTGCGCATCGTCCGCATTAAGCACGCTGAGTGCAGATGCGGCAAACAACCGCGCCTTGCTGCTTATATATTCCTCCATATCCGCATGCTCGGTCGGTCCTATGTGATCAGGCGAGAGATTAGTAAATACGCCCTCGGCAAAGTGCAGTCCATATACGCGGTCGAGCTTATATGCCTGAGAGGAAACCTCCATAACGACCGTCTCTACTCCCGCGTCGCGCATGTCGGCAAGTGTACGTGCAAGCTCAAGCGCATCCGGCGTCGTATTTGCAGACGGACGCAGGCTTCCGCCGTATCCGATTCCACAGGTGCCGATTATGCCGGTCCTGCGTCCCGCCGCTTCAAGACCCGATCGGATAAGCTCGGCGGTCGTGCTCTTTCCCTTGGTTCCGGTAATACCGATAAGACGAAGCGATGCCGCCGGCTCTCCGTAAAAGCGCTGCGCGATCACTGCAAGAGCACGGCGTGTCGACGAAACAACGGTGACAGACGCATCCTTCGCAAGATCGAGCGGACGCTCGGCAAGGAAGCAACGGCAGCCGCTCTCGTACGCACTCGCCGCAAAATCGTGACCGTCGCTCCTTGCGCCGGATATGCAGACGAAAAGACTGCCGCGCCGCGCACTGCGCGAATCGGTAGTAAGCACGGTAATCTCGATATCGGCATCGGGCATTGTCTGTGCGCCCGATGCTGTAATAATATCGCATCCGTCAAGCAGCCGGCTCAGCTTCATTTTTTCGGTACTCCTTTTTTCTGTTTATATCCGTTTCAAGTAAGATAAAAGAACGTAATACATCCGCTCTTACGCCGCAGTGGCATCCCGATATCGCTATCGGACAGTTCAAGCCCGTTCGGAGGGTCTGATGCGGCGAACACGTTATTTATTATAGCGCTCCACGCCCGAGACCGGGTAATAGCGCTCGAATTTCTTTATCTGATGGCGCTCCTGTATAGCTACATAAAACACGCGCAGCGGATTGAAAAATGTATCGGGACGATAGTGCATCGACGAAAATGCCTTGCCCTCCGCGCGGCAGCGGAATATCTGCTCGCGCTCTGAGACGGTCGCATAGCGCAGCACGAGCTTCAGCGGCAGGTAGCTCCAGTATGCCTTTTCCTTGCAGAAAACACATTCTCCGCTTCTGCCGAGCAGCTTATCCTCCACTATAAGGCGGGCGGGGTTGCAGCCCGACGCGGTAAGGTAATAGTTGCTTCTGCCCTGACGGACATTGATCTCAAACAGCTTGAACTCGCCGTCGCGACTGTCGAGCTTGATATCGAAATTCGCAAAGCCGCGATAACCGATATCCTCGAGAAACTTTTTCAGTTTCTCCATCAGAGGACGATTGTAGTCGGTGAGTATCGCCGCATGGTTGCCCATACCCTTCGGAGTATGCTCCTCGAGCAGCACGTGCCCGAGGCAGAGCATACGCGCTTTGCCGTCCGAACCGCAGTATGCGGTAAGCGTGTACATCTGCGAATCGTCTCCCGGTATGGTATCCTGTACTATTATCTTATCGGGATAGCCTGAGGCATAGATGGCGGAAACAATCGACTCCGCCTCACGCTGCGAATGTGCACGGTAAACCTTCTGCATTCCGTCAAAAGGGTGCTTCCAGTACAGAACGCTGCTCGAGGGCTTGATTATAATAGGATAGGAAAAATCGGCGGTATCGACCGCGTCGCCCTTTGACAGCACGACCGTGCGCGGATATGGAATGTCGTAATGCTCGCAATACTCGTAAAAGCGCGCCTTGAGCGTAATATCCTCCGTCAGTGCCTCATCGGGGCAGGAGATTATGTAGTGTTCTCCGAGCCGCTTCTGATATTTGATGATGAGAGTTGCATAGTCGTCGGTGCAGCCCATAAGAATGAGCTTTTCTCCCGCATGCCGACCGGCAAACTCCTCGAGAGTATTCAGCATTACCTCGGGATCGTCAATATCAGGCACTGCGCGGAACTTCACTATGCGGCAGTACTCGGTATTTCCGACCTTATATCTGCCGAAGGCATAGCTGCGCACACCGTACGCCTCGTGAAAGGCACGGGCAACATTGTAGCAGTTGAGGTCTGCGCCGAGCAGAACGGGAGTTATCTTCACTCCGCGAAGCTCGGTCTCAATATTTCTTTTTGCCATATGATCGCTTCCTTATAATGCGGCAGCGGGTCTGCCGTGCCGCCGAATGATTGTCGCCCGAAGAGTAACGGTGCGAGCAATATTGAATATGCCGTGGCGCTGCCGTATCGATCAGGATCTGCCGCGCCGGTATTACTCAGCTGCGGAGAAAGAACTGCTCGTACCAGACAAGGAATACAAGCGCCGTCCATATCTTTCTGCCGTTGTTCGCGCTGCCCTGCTTGTGCTCGTCGAGCAGGCGGACAAGCGCGTCACTGTCAAAGAACCGCCTTGCCTCCGGCGAGGTAAAGTAGTCGCGTGCGTACTTATAGTACCGCTCCTCGCGGAACCAGTAGCGTATCGGTACGGGGAATCCGACCTTCGGGCGGTTTGCCCAATCGTCGGGTATCGTGCGGTTTGCAGCCTGACGCAGCACATACTTCGTAATGCCGTCCTTTATGCGGTAGCCTGCGGGTATGCGCTCCGCAAGCTCCATTACGCGTCTATCAAGAAACGGTACGCGCAGCTCGAGCGAGTGGGCCATGCTCATCTTATCCGCCTTGAGCAATATATCGCCGGGCAGCCAGAGCTTCATATCGAGATACTGCTTCTTTGTCAGCTCATCGGCTGAAGCTACGTTCTTATATATATCTGCCGTTATCTCACGCGGCGTTCTGCCTATGCGGTAATCGGATGCAAGATAGGAAGGTGCCTCGCGCTCGCTGTACACCATAGCCTGACCGATAAAGTAATCCTCCGGTCTGCCGCTGCTTCGGATAATGAAATCATGCCCCTTAAAGTACGGCAGATGCCGTGCGACAGCAGCTGCCGCAATACGAAGTCCGCGCGGCAGATGCTTATACTTCTGCATTTGCGGAGTATCGCGATACCAGTCGTAGCCTGCAAATATCTCGTCAGAGCCCTCGCCGGACAGTACGACGGTAACATGCTCCCGCGCGAGCTGCGCAAGGAAGTACAGCGGCACCGACGACGGGTTGGACTGCGGCTCATCCATATGATACTGTATCGTAGGCAGGCTGTCCATGCACTCCTCCGCCGTCAGCGTACGGCTGATATTGCGGATGCCGAGCAGCTCAGACAGCTCGCGCGCATAGCAGGTCTCGTCAAACTTTTCATATTCGTAGCCCACCGAAAAGGTAAGCTCCGGGTGCATAGCCGCAGTTATGTAGCTCGAGTCGACACCGCCGGAGAGAAATGCGCCGACCTTGACATCGGCTATTCGGTGTGCCGATACCGATTCACAGACGGCGCCGTCAACAAGCTCTATCCACTCATCGAGGCTCTTCGTTCGATCGGGTACAAAATCAGTCTCCCAATAGCGCCCGGTCTCGAGCTTTCCGTCCTTCCAAAGCAGCCAGTGAGCCGGAGGCAGCTTATATACCCCTTCAAAAAAGGTCTCATCCTCCGATGAGTACTGAAAGGTAAGATACGGGCGCAGGCTGCGCGGGTTAAGCCGCTTGTCAAAGTCCGGATGCTCAAGAAAGCTCTTTATCTCCGAGCCGAAGATAAGCCCGCCGTCGGGCATGGGATAATAATAAAACGGCTTTATTCCGAAATAGTCTCGGGCGCAGAAGAGCGAATGCTCCGCATCGTCCCACACGGCAAACGAGAACATTCCGCGCAGATGATCGAGCATTCCTCTGCCGTATTCCATATACGCATGGAGCAGCACCTCGGTATCGCTCTCTGAGTGAAATGTATGTCCGCGAAAGGCAAGCTGCGCCTTTATCTCACGGTAATTATATATCTCACCGTTGAAGATAACGGTATATCTGCCGTCCTCGCTCGTCATAGGCTGACGTCCCGCCTCGGATAGGTCGATGATGCTCAGCCGTCTGAAGCCGAGCGTTATTCCGTCTCCGAGATAATCGCCCGACATATCGGGTCCGCGATGAACTATGCGATCCATCATGCGGGAGATTATCTCCCGCCGTGCTTCAAGCATTCCGGTAAATCCGGCAATTCCGCACATATGCTATCCTCCATTGCCGCTCAGGCGGGTGTTTTTTTGCTTGCCGCGATATTCGCGCACACACGGTCGTATATCGCGCCCGCAGCGAGCGAGCCGAGCACTCCGAAGAGCACGCCGAGCAGTGCGCCGCAGATAACGTCGGTCGGATAATGAACAAAAAGGAACAGTCGCGACACCGCAACGAGCACCGCTCCGACATATGCGGGGATAGCCCACTTCGTGCGGTTCATCGCAAGCGCCGTCGCCGCCTCAAAGCAGCAGAGTGAATGCCCCGACGGGAACGAATAGTCGGAGAGATGCGACACCACCGACTCTATTCCCGCGATAGCGTCGTACGGACGCGGTCTGGCGACGACGTTTTTTATGATGCCGTTTCCGACGATAACTCCGATAAGCAGCGAAGCAACTATGCAGATGCCGCTGCGGCGGGTCTTTTTAAAGAAAAGCAGTATGACCGCCACGGCTATCCAGAAGATGCCGCCCTCGCCGAGCAGCGTTACGATTCGAAAAAACATCGTGAGAAAGGCGCTGTGCACATTCTCGTATATTGCCGTAATGACCGACGCGTCCCACGTCGTTACGGCTTCTAAAAATGCTCCCATAGTATAGTTCCGTTTCTTTTTTTATTTCATTGAGCCGTCATCTCAGCTCAGGCGCATCCTGACAAGGAGAAAATCCGCGCCGCTGCGCGCAAATACAAGCTCTGCGCCCTTGACCGTATCGGTCTTTTGACCGAAATTTTTCATTTCCGCCGTAAAATCGACCTTGCAGGAGAACATATCCGCGCCGTGGCTGAAAAAGTCGTATGCCGTAATATCAAGGCTCTTTACCGTGCACGGTATGTTCTGAGCAAAGCTGAAGCGCGAGGCTGTAATATCCTCATAGGCCTCCGAGCCCTGCCATGTCAGGCTGCGGGTAGCGACGAATTTTGCCATTGTACCGTCGGTATAGCCTGCGGCGGTATATGTAACATAGGTCTCTATAAATTTCTCGACCGTCTGTGTGCAGCTCTCGGCGAGAGGCGCGCTGCCTGCGCCGTCGAAGCGGCATACACCGTCTAAGTCAAAGCTGCCCTCAAAGGTCGCGCCCGCAGAATCTATATACTGCGCGCTCGGCTGCTCCGTAAGGTCGTCGACGCGATAGACAAGCTCGCGGTCGTCCCCGCCGCTGTACGCGGAAAGTCCGTCGAGGATCGGGTAAACAGCGCCCTGCTCCGCCGATGCGCGTTCAAGCGTCTCGCCGCAAAGCACGACCGTACCGGAGGACGGCGCATGTATCTCGGCGCTGTAAAAGGTCGGGAGGAACTCCGACACATAGCTGTCGACGAGCCGGCAGGAGGTCACCGAATACACCTCAAGACCGAAGCGGCTCTGTCCGCTCGGTGCGATGGTAACGAGCGCAACGGTCTTGCCGTCGCGTATAACGCCGTAGCTCAGTGATCCGTCGTCTCCCGTTCCGCCGGTACGCGCACTCGAGAGCGAATCCGATGCAGCCGATATATCGGCTGCAAGCGCTGCGGCATTTTCCTCATCCGCGCCGCGCCGCTCCGATATGAGCGAATATACAGCCGAGCCGTCAAGCGATGAAAAATAATCCTTTATCCGATTCTCGGGGCGTGTGTACTCAAAGGCGGACATAAATGCATAGAAAACGCCGAGTCCCACCGCAATAACGGCAAGAGCGATGATTATATATATCCTAAGTCCTCTGAAAAATCCGCTCTTTCTTTTACGCAGATCGGAAACATCCACCGCCCTTATGCCGCTGCCATTCGATTTGTCGGATGGTACAGCACCCATCGGCTGTGTGCGCGGACGCGGCACTCCCACAGACTGCGCGCTGTCGCGCGATGCTCTGCCCGCGCCAGTCCGTGCGGGATTCTGCTGTCCTCTTGCAGTGCCGGGCTGCGTGACATTGCGCCGAGCCTTCGCCGCATCGGGCTGCAAGCTCTGCCTCGGAGAGGCAGCACGGTCTGCCTGACGTACTCTGTTCGCGGTTTCGGAGCGTTTCGGCTCTGTCATCGGCTGTCGTACACCGCCGGTCGAAGCCTGCCTGATATTGCCGGGCATGTTCCGCCGAGCCGCACTCTGTGCAGTCTGCTGCGGTGCGCATGTCGGTTCTCCGCCCACCCCGTTCTGCACGGTTTGCCGTACAGCATCCGATGCTGACGGACCGGTTTCGTTCGGCGCCTCGCCCGACTCTGCCCGCCGCGCCGCCCGAGCCTCGGGTTTCAATATTTTAGGAATACGGCTCTGCCCGTTTTCCGGACCGCTCTGCGCCGCCGACACAGCCTCACCGCCCGTGTCGTCTCCGGTCGAGGCGGTATTGCGACGCTCGCGCAGTCTGTCGAGCGAGGCGGCAGAGGACGGTGTGAATATGTTCTTGTTTTCGTTATCCATAGCCGTCCTCACTTTACAAGTATCGCATTCGGGAGCACGCGCTCGCCGTAAACGTAAGCCGAATTATTCATAGTTCCGCCGTCATACATCATAAGCGATGAGGCACCTCCGTCGAGGTTCGAGGCGTTGACAGCGCCGTAGTCGAGCATAACGCTGACAAGGTCGTCAAGCGTTGCGCCGAGCGAGCCTATGGAGCGTCCGTTGATAACAAGCATCAGCATCGCGCCGTCGGATCGCTGTCCTATAGCGGTACGCGGATTAAAGCCGCCGCTGAGGCTTCCGCCGGAATTGCATGGCGTGCCGTTGATTATAAGAGCAGGGCCGAAGCTGACCGCATCGCGAACGCCTGCGTCGAGCGCCGACTTCGGAGACATATTTCCGACATGCAGAATGCCGTCGCCGTCGATGCCGACCATACTGTACGAGCCGTTCATACTGCCGTATTTCAGTTCCCCATCCTTTATGACGGCCCCCTTCGGAACACCGCAGTTGCCCATTCCGCCCGGATCGGCAAAGCCGCCGGCGTTCGTACCGCCTATCGCACCGTACTTCTCGATAAGGCGCTTGAGAGACAGTCCCTTTTTATCCTCGCCGTAGGCATCGGGAATGCCGACAAAGACGCGCTTCGGGTCGTCCACTATCATCATAACGCCGTTGTATGTGCCGCCGCTGACCTGCTCCACGCGTATGCCGTCGCCCTGTGCGACGATCTCGGCAGTCGAGGTATTATCTGTGTTGCTGCCGTCGGTACTGTTATCCGAGCTGCCGTCGGAGGGTGTTTTGTCGTCATTTTTATCCCCGCCTATCGTGATAAGATCGGTATTCTGCTCGGTATTCTGCATTCTGTCGACCGCCGCAGCCTTTTCGGCAAGTATTGCATCCACCTCATCGCGCGAGAGGCACATATCGGCAAGAAAGCCTCCGGCGCTCGTCTCCTTGACACTCATTACAAACAGACGCTTAGCCGATTCGGACGGGCCGTGCGTAAGTATGAGCATAACACCGTAAAGCGCTATAACAATGAGCAGCAGTGTTACCGCAAACACGATGAGCACGCGCGCTATCACCGTAGACGGACGCAGGCGGCGCTTCTTTTTGGTTGTTTGCCGCGACATGAGTCTGTTCTGCGGCATATCTGTCGGTCGTATAGGAGCTGTTTTATTCAAGGCTCTTTCCTTTCACATACAAAGGCATTTTCCACATCCGCGCAGCGGTCACATCCGAGAACTAATCGCGTGCGGCATGCAGCATTTGACGGGAACATCCGTATAAATGTTTAGATTATCTTTTTCGGTGCAGACGATTTTAGCCGACCCGCTGTGGGGAGAGATAAAAAAGATGCAGAATCGTCGAAAATCGTCACGTCGCCGTACAATTGTACGGCAGAGGCGATTTTCGGCGGTAGAAAAAGCGGATAATCTTTTCTTTGGAGAAATCCGATAGGATTTCATCAGCTTTCTTTGTGTTTGTGCCGAACAAAAGCGCAAGTCACACTTTTATCCGCTTTTTCGATCTGCGCTTTTTTAGCCTCCCCGAAATGTAAATTCTAAGTGAATGTTGTATTTCTTCGCTTTACTTATTTGATTTTACGTGGTATCATATCAGTGTATTAAAGTATTGAAGTGCCTGAGCGAACGGAGATGTATTACTGATGCGCACGGCACTGTATGATACAAAAAAATGAAAAGGGGGCAATAATATGCCTGCTAACAGCTATCGGGACGAAAATACCGACGAGCTGATGCGCGCAATGCTTACGCTGCGCGACGTTGACGAGTGCTACCGTCTGTTTGAGGACCTGTGCACGATAGCGGAGATACGCGAGATGTCCAAGCGGCTTCTTGCCGCGAGTATGCTTTCCGAGAACTGTATATATACCCGTATAACCGAGGAGACTGGGCTCAGTACCGCAACCATCAGCCGCGTCAATCGCTGTCTGAAATACGGCGAGGACGGCTATAAGACCGTGCTCTCGCGCCTCGCGGAGCAGAGGAAGCAGTCAGAGCCTGCCAAGGCATCGAAAAAGACAGGTACGGGGGAAGGAAAAGATGAGTGAACCGAGCTACAGCGCCCTTGCACCGTATTATGAACAGCTGAACAGCGAGGTTGACTACGACGGTATAGCGGAGTTTATCGACCGAACGATCAAACAGCGCCGCCGCTCGGAGAACGAGCTGACTCTCGACCTCGGCTGCGGCACGGGGACGGTCACGCGACGTCTCGCCGCACTCGGCTACGATATGATAGGAGTTGACTGCTCGGAGGATATGCTTGCCGAGGCGCAGCGCAGGAGCACGGAGGTGCACGGCGGAAAGCATCCGCTCTACATATGTCAGGATATCCGCAG